>Ga0209092_10003403_pt1 | contig 13831 bp, 24 predicted proteins | sample FraStrMetagenome_FD_187446 | JGI IMG/M metagenome (GOLD analysis project Ga0209092, IMG submission 187446) | Marine eukaryotic phytoplankton communities from Arctic Ocean - Fram Strait ARC3M Metagenome (SPAdes) (version 2) | ecosystem: Environmental > Aquatic > Marine > Oceanic | place: Fram...
TTACTTGGTTGTAAATCATACCTTCTTCGATATACAACATCGCAAGGATATCATAAGGTTGTTCATATATGTTTTCAATCAACTTCAAATCGATTATCAATCCGGTCGTCTTGTGTTCGAACTTTTTATCAAACACATATCGTTGACCGTCGATTGTGACTTCACCAATCAATTCAGATTCTTGCGATAACATATTCAAGATGTGAACGAACGCGTCATTGATTGTTTTCAAATCCGCATTGTATAATTTTACTTTTGACATTCCCGAAAATATCGACACGACTTGAACCTTGAATTCAAGTGATTCGGACAATGTTTCAATGTTGAACTTTTCACCACCGGACAAGAACACCCATTTTGATAATTGTAAAGGTGTGCAATCCTTTAATGTTTTTGGAATAGATATATTCATTCTTTATAATTTATGAACCGCAACCGATACAATCAATATGCGAATCGGTTGGTTTTGTTCCGTTTAATTTCATTTGAAGATTGTGGATTTCGTCCTTGATATCCATGTCGTTCATCATATCACCGGTCAACCTTGATTCAAGTGACTTGATTTGTTCTTTGATTTCTTCTTCGTTCATTATCTTAATATTGTATATTTTCCTTTTTGTTTCAATTCCTTTATTGCTTGAACCGACAACGCCAATGATATGACACCATCATCGTGTATTCCATTCGGTGCGGAATACTTCACACGTCTTGTCTTCGAATCATATATGTAAGTGAATGCTTCAAGTTCATCAATCAACCAATCGTGTTCAAGAATCTTAATTGTCCCTTGCTCGAATTGAACCGCCAAATCTTCAATCATTATGGGTTTCGTTTTGGTTGTTGTCACGAACGGTTCGATTAAGTTCTTGCATTTGCTCCGGAGCATTTCGAAGAAGACATCACCTTGATTGTTTACTTCGACATATGTCAACGCTTTGAATTCATTTATTAGCTTTGCCACCTTATTGATAATGGACGACCATTCATCGTGACGCCATCGTTCGACGTGAACCATTGATTGATTTGAATCAAGTATTGTCAACACCGTATAATCGTCCGCACGTCCAATATCAAGACCGCCAAACAAACGACCGGATGATGTGCCAGGTGAAACGATATTCTTTCGAACGTCCTTGAATAGTCCGCTTGAATTATCCAAGAACTCAGCAAGGTATTCTTGTCTGAAAACGTGTTCCGGTAGTGACCTTTTAATCGCGTCGATTTCATTCGGGTCAATCATCGGATTATCATATGAACCGAAATGAAAGTATTTGTATCTTGAATCATAATTGTGTTGAAGTGACAATTGATAAAAATGATTTTTTCCTTTCGGAGTAGAAATGAATACAACCTTTTTTCCTTTGACCAAGACCGTAGCTTGAAGAACTTGTGTCCAAAGCTCGGGACGTGTGAATGCCATTTCATCAATGACCAAGAAATCGAATGTGTTCCCACGAATATTATCCGGACGTTCACCGGAAAAGAATCGGATTGTTGAACCGCATCCCTTCACGGTCAATTCGGAACGATTGAATTCGAACATCCCGCTTCGAACCGTTGCGCGTTCAAGTTCGTCGAATACCTTCTTTGATTGTGAATATACCGGTGACACCCAAGCAATTTGTGAACCTGGTGAATTGATAGTCCAATCAAGAAGTTGATTTGTTGCGAACATAGTTTTTCCCCATTGTCGACCAATGTTACAAACGTAGTATTTTGCCGATTCATTTCGAATCGAATCGTGAATCAACTTTTGATTTTGATGCGGTTTATATCCCTTTATGGTCGCCATTCATTATGAATCGAAATCGAATTTGTCGACTTGCTTATTCTCGATGTGTTGTTTGTCATGCATCCCAAGACAATTCTTTGCGTAGAAAATTCCCTTGCCTTCATTCGCCACAATGTCACGCGCAAGTGAATGGAATCGTTCCGTAATGTTTTTTATAATGTCGGATTTGTTTCTTTCTTCTTCCGTGTCACCTTTTGATTTTAGCCATTCATACCACGTTGAACGGTGTATTGTTTCACCTTGAACAATTGGCAACCATATATTCAAAAAGTATTCAACCGTCGGGATGTGTCTATCCATAACCTTGACAACTTTTCCCGAACCGGTTGCGTGTTCTTTTGTATGTGACAAACATTCGTGAATATATTCGTCGGCTTTGTTTTGTAATGCTTGAACGAATTCGTTTGATTTCATATATATAGTGTACGGTTGTTTATACTATACTATCAATAGATTTATAATAGTTCACTTTAAAAATAATAAAGTCTTGAACGGATAAGTCTTCAACCATTTCGTCCATTCTCTTTTCGGCGTCCGCCAGGGACATCACCGGTGTTTGTGCGTACTTCAATTGTTCTTCCGATACGAACTTGTATTCAATTCGATATCCTTGTTTTAAGTCTTTAATTTTCATTCGATAAAATTTTGATTAATTGTTCTTTTGTTGGATTCTTCAATGTGTGTCCTTTGTCTTTTGCGAACCGACGCATTTCGATATATGTCATTTCACTTGGTTTCTTTTCGAACGACATTTTTTGAAGAACCGGTTTTGATTCAAGACGTTTGAAATATCCGTTGACGTCATGCATTGCTTTTCGAACACACGTTCCGCAATCCATATTGACAAGAACGTTGACACCAATTTGTTCGGTTATTTCTTTCAATTCTTTTTTCATTGTCATCGACACGGAAAATGAACCGGTGTTCGACAATCGGTCAAGTTGACCTTGTAATTCATTACTTGGTTTCATATACAAATATTAGATGTGTTAATAAATAAGACGACGGAAAACACCACCACATTGACGGATTAAAGCAAAGCAATAAAGCAAGTGCAACCCATCCGGACAAACACGACGCGCAATTGAACGGTTTAATGTTCGGAAGATTCATCGATATCAAAATCATTCCGATTGCCGACGCCGTAAAAAGAAGAATAAATGTCATGTTTTAATTGTTTAATTGTTTCGTGAATATATCGCTTGTTCAATTTCGTTTTCTTTTCGATGTCGCGATATGTGTCACCGTCAAGAACCATTTGACCGACTTTGATTTTGAACCATTCTTCGGTTGTGTCCGGTTTCTTATTCATATACTCCCGGAAGAACTCCATGTATTTTGAACCGTTGTCAATTATTTCTTCGTCGATTGGATCGACAATGTTTCCATCATCTTCGAATCGTATTTCATTGACGCGATGTAAACGATTGAATTCAGAATTTGACCAAGTCCATTGTTGATATGCACATCGTGAAAAGAACGCCGGTTCATTGTCAATGTCGTTTCGTTTTTCCATAATAAAGAAAACGTGTGCGACCAAGTCCGGTGACAAGATTGACTCGTTTGTAATCTTGTCGGCAATTCGATACGGTTCTTCGGTTTCAAAAAAATTCATTTTATCTTTATTCCTGGCGCACCCTTTTTAAATTTGTCAAAGTTATCGACTAAATATAAAAGATATTTCTTTATCATTAAACATTTTGTTGACAACTTCGGATTTTCAACACCTTCAACAATGTCAATATCCAAACGAACAAATCCGTGAAGATTCGAAATATACATCGAACCGTCACGGATTGCACAATTTTTCTTTGACAATAATATGTCGGTTAATTCCTTAAAACTTCGCTTCAATCTTCCAACCTTGAATTGATGCATAATATTTGTCGTTCCATTCCGACCCGCGAAGATTGATATCAACTTCACATTGTTGACCTGGTTCGAAATCATTCAACAAATCGGTTGCATCTTTTAAGAATTCAATCGGAAGATGTTGTTCGTATTTTCCGTCGGTCACGGTCAAGACAATGACTTGTTTTTTGAATCCCGAATCAAACGTTTGAACGTCTTGTTTCAATTTAATTGTTCCTTGTAACTTCATATTATTATTATTTGTTTTGTATTTGATTCATTACTTCATTAACGTATTCGATTGCGGAAACGCATTTCGCTTTGATATCATCTTCGATTGATTTGTCACGCTTGTATCGAACCACCGTCAAACGATGTTCCGGTGCGATGTGGTCAACTAAATGAATCGAATGATTGTCCCAATCCTTTAACAATTCAATCGGCGTTGAAACGATTGTATACGCCAAATCGAAAAAGTCCTTGTCATATAGATACATATAAGCGCGACCTTGCCATTCATACATTGACGCGTTCGGTTTTTGCATTGCTTCGTCGATGGTTGCCGGAAACGTTTCCAATGACCAACACGATTTGACATCAATGATTGACGACTTTGTTTCGATATCACATTCACCGGTCAAGAAATCATTCGACTTCCGTTCGGTGTTCTTTTTAAACGAACTAAATTTGACCGCATTATATAACGCGATTGAATCCGGTTCGGATTGGTTTCCCTTGTCAAGATATTTTGAATCGATTTCCGATTGATATTTGAAGAATCGTTCCTTTGCGATTTGACGAAGATATGTCTTCGCACCTTTCGATAAGACTTCACCGTTTTCCATTTCCTTCTTTGTTGGATTGGTCATAATTTTACCAAGTTGTGAACTTCTAATTTTCATCGGTCAATGTTTTAATTTGTTCATCAGTCAACTTGTATGAATTCAAAATCGATTCAATGGTTGTCTTGCCTTCTTTGATTGCTTTGCGTCCTTGTTCGAATCGCTTGTCGCTAATTTGCGCCTTTTCTTTTGGTTCGATTTGTTCGATGCGTAACGCTTCAACAACTTGTCCAAATGCGGACACGGTTGTCACGAACAAAGTCACTTTCTTTGCGCTCCATTCTTCGATAAAATTTGTTCCGTGTGCCTTTGCAATTGCTTTGCAATTAGTCACGTTCAAAATCATAGGTTTTGAATCGACGAAATGACATATTGTGCAATCTTCTTCTTTGCCGTCATTACCTTTGACCTTGTCTTGAACGACCTTGTCAATTGTCAACACCCTTTTTTCACCAGGTGTGAAGTCATACGCGCCTAAGTACGTCGGATTTGTCAGTTTTTTCCAATGTGTTTTTTCCATTGCTTATTTTTTTTAGTTAATAATTAAATAAAGATAATAAACTTATTCCAATATATTATAAAAATGGTCTTTAAGTTGTTTACAATTGTATGCAAGTTCATAGAATTCAATCGTCACGGCTTCGCCTTCAATCCGTTGCAAGAACTCAGCAATCATAACCATAAAACCGATGTTGAATTCATCGTATTTCAAACACAATTCAAGCAGTTCATAAAAATGCGGATTGATTTCGTTACCGATTAATACATCAAGTATTTCGTCCATTTCGACGAACTCAAAATAAATTTCGTTCGGATCGAATTGTTCTTCAAAAACAATACTCAAAGCGGTTGATTGGACAATTGGTAATTTAATCATTCGGACATCTTTGAATGAACGCTTCAAATCCGCATTCGGTTAGTTCTTTGATTCGATATTCTTGCAACTTTGAAACGACACCCTTCTTCGCTTTGACTTCAATGAAGATTGGTTCGTGTCCTTTCTTCAAACAAAGCAAGTCCGGAATCCCGTTCTTGTTTGTCTTGATTAATTTCAGAACAAAGAAACCTTTCGATTCGTATTCCTTTATTATCTTATTTTGATATTTTGATTCGGTCATAATTTAAAAGTTATCGTCACAAAATATCGGTGTCTTTTCACCGACATAACCACCGGAAATATTAAATTCAAAATGTTCAATCGCGTCAAATTCATTCATGTCTTTTTTTAAAATTTCAATTATTTCTTTTATTGAATAAATTAATCGCATTGATTTTGTATCGATTCCAATCACGGCGGAATCAAATCCGTCAAGAATCAAGATTTCTTCTTCATTAAAATTGTATATTATATCATTTAACATATTACATTTTTAAAAACGGACAACGTGAAGTCTTTTTTCTTCTTCACGGTCGCATATATTTTTGATTCAATTCCACGATTTGCAAATATCCAAAACACGTCATTTGATTTTCGTTCCATCGTTGTCAAACGGTCGCGACTTTGCCAATATGAAACCGCCGAAAAATCAATGTTCAAATAAATCAAATATTTTGCCGAAGATAAATTGACACCTTCACGTCCGGACACGATTTGAAGTGCGATGTTCTTGTCGCTTTGATTAAATTCTTCAACATCCTGGCACACATTGTCACCAAACGATTCTTTTATCATATCAAATTCCGCTTTGAATTTGTAAAAGATAGCAATTTTTTGATTCTTGAACCGTTCTTTTATGAACTTTATCTTTGAATTATCAAGAACCATCCGATTCCCGGATTCAAATTTGACCGTTCCCGAATAAAGTTGATGTAACTTTTGCATTAATTTGACACCGGTGTCCGCAAGAATGACTTCTTCTTTTCCTTCGATGACCAAATCCTTTTTCAATTGGTTGCAAAGTTTATATGTTGATGGTTTCATTTCCACGTTCAAGATGTTTTCAATCACATTTGTTTCGAATCCGGCTTGTGATTGTGTGAATCGAACAAAGTATTTGTCAACGATTGGATGAATCAAATCTTGTTTCGCTTCTGAATAATCATTGACCGTTCCGTGACCAAGATGTTTGACCTTTTTGTTCACGAATACATTCGCCCATTTATAAAAAGAAATAAATTCTTTGAACGGTGAAAATCTTGACACCCAAAATTGATGATAGATTTGTGAATACGATTCCGGATGTGGTGTTCCGGACAAAAAAATCATTGGCAAATGTGAAAAAGAAAGTTTGAATTGTTTCGTCGCCTTTCCTGGTTTCGGAAATGCTCCGAACCGATGATGTTCGTCGTGAATAATCAAGTCAAAATCGTCGTTCAATTTGTGCATCGATTCATCGTTGATGACGGTCAAGTCAAAATCAAATCCGAACTTTTCGAAGTCCGATTCAATTGAACCAATGGCTTTCTTTTTTGTAAGGAACAAGACTTTTTTTGCGCCGAATAATTGCGCCGTGTTTAATGCGGTCAATGTTTTACCCGTTCGAACTTCCATCGCAAAATAAACAATCCCGCATTGACTTAAAATGTCACAACCTTTTTCAGACAATTCGATTTGATAGTTACGCAAATTCATGTTAAAAAAGTTTTTGTGTTGATTGAATTATTTCAATACAAAGTTGTTCGGGAATCTTTGATTTTTCATGATTGTTTTTTAATCCTTGCGTTCCACTTCTTGAACTTCTTGGTGATGCTTCATGATGACATTTTGTGTTTCCGTTAAAACAAATCGGTCTTGGATTCCATCCTTTCAAATTAAACATATCGTAAATATTATTTGAAAAAATATCGGTTGGTTTCATTCTTATATCACCATAAGAACAATATGTCACCGTTGTTCTATTTATACCCTTTATAAAATCCATTTTTCGAAATACACTTCGAGGATTCTCAATATAAAATTTCATGTTTGGATTAATTTTCAATATATCATTAATTAATTTAATATTATTTATATTCATTCGGTCACTTTTTTCGGCAAATTCGGATTTTGGATTTGTGTTTTCAAAACGATGATAACTAATTGCGGAAATTGAATATGATGTACATGGCGGTGAACTCCAAATCATATCCGGTATAAAAGGAAGATATTCAAGTTTTAAAAATTCACAATCAAGAATCAAATCAATTTTACCAAATTGAAAGATGTCAATTGAAAAAACTTCATGACCAAGTTTTTCACAAATTTTTCCGATGCTTCGTGAACCCGCATATAATTCCAATACTTTCATATTAAAAAAGTTTTGTTTGTTTAGTATTATTTGATTCATGGATTCCTTTTGCAAGATTGAAAATATGATTTCCGACTTTATAGTCAACCATATTTCGAAGAATTTTATCCTTTCTTTGATTGCCTTTGTAATCTTTTATTGACACATCATGAAACAATTCAAGACGTTTGATTTCGTCTTTGCCTTGACACACATTCACATTTCTTGTTTTACTTGGTTTTGTTATTACAAAATTTGACCAATAAAAATGACGGTCAATTTCTTGTGATGGATGAATCAATGTTTTATAATATGGTTTAACATTTTCAATCACAAATTTTCCGTTGAAATGTGTGTTCAATAAAATGATTTGTTCATACAATTTTAAGTCCGGATAAATTGGATTGTCTTTTGAATGCTTCCAAAACCTTGCGCGTGAATGTGATGGACACGGCGGTGAACTCCAAATGAAATCAAAATCTTTGAAGTTGTTTATCAAAAAATCATGTGCATCTTGAACAATTACTTTGTCGCCAGGATAAAGATGTTTGTACATTTTCGCAAGTTCCGGGTCAAGTTCAACGGCGGTCACTTCACAATCCTTCCAAAGTTTTCGATTGCCACCAAGACAAGAATATAGATTTAATACTTTCATAGTTGTATTTTTAAAATGGACAATCGTCCGTTTGTTTTTCTTCGGTTTGAATTTCAAAATATCTTCCAATATTATCACGCGACTTTACCAAATCGAATTTTTTTAGTTCACAATATTTGTTGACCCAATTTAAAAACAACCGATTGTTCAAGAAATCTTTTGACTTTGAATCGTGAAGAAACAATCGAACGGTTTCGGTTGTGTACATTCTTTTATTCGGTTGAATGTTTCCTTCTTCAATCCAATCGTAAAAGTCTTTTGATGTTTGTTGAATGAATCGTTTTACTTCGGCATTAATCGAAACCGTTTGTGTCAATCCTTCATTCAAGAATGTTTGTGTTATTGAAATCATATAATTGTCAAACGCAATCCAATCCGATTCGCTCCATGAATCAAATAATAAACGACCATATTCATTCAATGGCGAACGCTTCGAACTAAAGTATTGAAAGAATTCAACTTCGTGTCGTCGTCGGTCGTGTGAACCGCCCGAACCATTGATGACATAATTCGTTGTGATGATTATTTTTGGCGACCTATCAAACGGAATGAATATTTCATCCTTGTTTTTCTTGTTCACCGTAATCCCACCCGACACCAATGAAAACAATTGTTCAAAATTGAAGTTCTTTTTGACATCGTCGAATGCAAGAATTTGTGTGTCAACATCGACACGTTGATAAACGAATTGTGATTGATTCGGGTCAAAAGTTTTTCCGTCAATTTGAACCATTTTTTTGAAGTAAGACAAAGCGGTCAACATTAAAGATTTTCCCGAACCTCCATTTGGGTCATCGTTGATTTCCTGGTCGTTCAAAATAATTGCTTTTTGGTCAGTCTTATCCTTGAACGAATGCATCAAATAACCTATTGTATTTTCAAGCGATTTGAGTCGAACCGAATCGTCATTTGAAACCTTTGAAACCAAATCTTGAAAGTCGTTTTTGATATCTTTTGACGTAACAAAGTCGCGTGAAATTATATGCTTTTGCCAAACGAAGCCGTCGACCTCAATGTATGAAAGGAAGTCAATTTTCTTTTTTCCAATCTTGACAACACCATTTTGATAGTACAAATAGCAATGTTCTTTTGTGTCTTGCAGCATTTTAAGAGCGATTGAGTCCAACATATTCAAATGCTTTTCAGAAAATAGAATCGAAGACTTTGCGACATAGTTCCAAACGCTCCATTCGTTTTTACCCTTCAAATGGTCAAGAACAAAGTCCTTTATCTTTTCAATCGATGTTGTGTTTACAATGTTTTGTTCGTGTCGAACGAACAACGGTGTGTCACCACCTTCCGGATAATATTTATTAAATCCATTTTCTTCAAGAAACGTTTTGAACTTGAATGGATTAATTGAAATCGTTTCGATTCCTTGTTTGTTTATTGTCGAAGTCCAAAAGATTGAACTATTCTTTTTCACTTCTTCGTTGACTTCTTCAATTGTTGACTTGTCGATTCCTGGAAATGACTTCACAATTGCATCAATTGAATCACCTTTTTGAACCTTTTGTTTGATTCTTTTGACCGTTGTTGTGTCTTCAAAATATTTTGTTCCGAATGGTATTCGTTTGTATGCCGAACGCGTCAAAGATTGAACATCGTTTTCCGGCATATTTGAACCGGTTATGTTTTGAACAATATATGTCAACGCAAAATCTTCGTCGATACCATACGAACAAAACGCACCCGCGAGAATATAAAGATTGTTGTTCCAATTGTCCGGCGCAAGACCGAATTTGTCATCCCACCATTTCATTAAACGATTAATGATTTCGTTTTCATTGTTCAAAGGTAGCACCGGAATTTTTTCCGTCACGGAATACCCTTCTTCAATTGCTTTGTTTGTGAATTCAATTGAATCCTTGTTAATGAATATATTTGAATCGTATGATTCGAAACAAACGCGCGAAACGTTCGAACATTTTTCGTCAAAGTATTCCGAATCAAAATGTTTTTCAATCCCTTTGAAATACAACTTGTGTTCATCCTTGTCACATTTTGGAATCTTGACAAGTACCTTCAACCCGTTTCCGGATGGTGATGTGAACACCGCAAACGTGAACAAATCATCTTCGATTCGTTGACGTTCTTCAATCATTGCCTGATCCGTTGGATATTTGTCAAAGTCCAACACACACAAACCCGAATGTTCAATCAATGAATTATCGTTTCGACTTGTGAATGTTCCGTTGAAACATACCGCCGGAAGTAACTTTTTTTTATCCTTGTCACCGTTTCGTATTTGTTCAATCAATTCTTTACTTGAACCGTTCTTGATTCGGTCAAGTGCTTCTTCAACTTCAATCTTGTATGACACATCTTTCGTTGAATAAAGGCTTTTAAATAAACTTATTTTCATTTTGTTATTCCGTTTTTAATATAAATATTCCGTAATATTCCACATTTTATTTTGATATGTGGAATGATATTCGTCAATGATATCAACCATCGATGAAAAATATTCCACTATTCCACATAAATCGTCCGAAAAAACGATGGTGTACTATAAACACCTTGTTATATATAAGACTAATTTTCGATTTTTGATGTGGAATGTGGAATCGGTTCTTTTAACTCCAAGAATTCTTTTATATTTCGAACATTATCTTTATAAACATTGTCTTTAAATCGTGTCAAATTTTCGTGTTGACTTAATCCATTGATAACCGTCGCGTGATTTCGGTCGAACATAAGTCCAATATCGGTCAATGACAATTTTGTTTTTTTTCGCAAGAAATCCATTAAGAAATAACGTTGATGAACAATGTATTGTTTTCGATTTTGCTTCTTCAATCCTTCAATGGATATAATTTCGCGAACTTTCGCTTCGTAATCGTTTTGATTTTTGTAGTCTTTATACGTCATACTTGTATTTTTTTAAAAGTTGTTGTTTAATGTTTTTCGAAATCTCATTGAATCCGTGAATCTTATTCCTGGTCGTCGACTTGACTTTCGGAATGTAAACGTTTTCGACTTCTTTTGATTCGCGTTGATTGAACGCGTTTTGAATTTTTTGATTTGTGTTCATAGCTTTTTTTTTATTAAAGATACAAATAAATGTTAATAACTATTTAACATTTATTTTAATTCGTTGAATTTTATCACGCATCCAATATTCATCACAAATGGTTTGATTGTTTTCGTCTTTTCCTTTGCTGGGAATCTTTGCGAAATAGCTTTGTCGATACTCATTGTCAACCGCTAAAAATCGGTAGCAAGTGTATCTCATCGTGCAATTACCCCCCTTGCATTTTGTTATGTCCGCCATATTTTACTTAGTTAACTAATGTCTAAATTCAATCAATTTGCGATTATACATTGTCGCTATTTAATACTATTAGTACTATTACCAACCCTAAAATTAAAGCTACTACTAATTGTATTTTATCGAATGTATTCATAATATCTCGCAATATAGTTCTTGAGATTCATTCTCAGCAATTCTCTCAATCTCATAAGTGATATCTTCTTTAAGTTTTTTACTTAAGTTAAGTGTATCTAATGATTCCCCTTCAACCCAAATGTCTTCTACTACATAATCAATAAAACAGAAACCATTATCATTATCTGAGTTTCGCTCAAAGGAAAGCTCAAAATCTACAGAGTACTCTTTACCACTTTCATCAATGAATGTTAAAAGCCTTTTGTTGTCGCTTGTTTCAATGTCTACCTCATACCCCTCTACTAACTCGTGAGATTTAATTATATATTTTGTACCAATAGCGTTTAAAACGGCTAAATCGTAATTCTCATAAAAGCTCCCGTTAACTGAATAAATTTGCATAATCGTTTTTTTAAGTTTTAAAATTATGGGGGACTTGCACCCCCTTTGTTTTATTGTTTAATAATTAGCTATACTTACTTCGCTCTCATCTACACCTTGTAAGTTGTAATCTTCACATAATTCACTAAAGACATTTTTAACTTCATTGTAAGACTTCATATCTATTACGTTAATAGACTTTACCAACTTGTTATTTAAAAGAATGTTCCAAACACCTTGAAGAGAACCCTTAACTTTTCTATCTACAATAACTGCTTTAAGAACAAATTTATTACTTTTACTTGCTTTGTATTGTACTGCTACTTTCATGTTTTCTTGAATCATCATAATAATTTTTTTTAGTTGTTGTTGCATCGTTGCTACCCGACAAATATATATATACTTTTTCAATAAACAACACTTATTAACAAAAAAGATGTATTTATTTACAAATTAATTTGTAAGTACTTGATAATCAAACATAAAAAAAACCTCATTAAATTAATAATAAGGCTCTTTTTGTTTATGGTTAGGGTAATTTTATAAATCCATAGGTACGTTTATTGCGTAATTTCCTCCGAATACTACAGCACAGCCGATAGCAGGTTTTTTAAAGTTCTTTCCGTATGCCATAGCGTAAGATTCGTGATTGATTCCACAGCCAACAGCACATCCAAATATTTTAAAGTTAGCACCTACAACGAACTCGGTAAACATTTCTGTATGTCTATGTCCCTGAACAGTTGACATCATATCATCCTTTGCTTTTTTTGATGCTCTTCCTGATTCTCCGTGTATATATTGCACTCCATCAATTACTACTCTGTCTGTAAACTTCCACCCTGGAACATTCAAAACATCTGCGTATTCTTTGATCCATTGCTTAGGAATACCTCCTGTAAATGCTTTCCTTCTTATTAGTCTGTCGTGATTTCCGATTGTTACATCAGCTTCAGGGAAAGCCTTGTGCCATTTAGATAGCTTTTTAATGGCGTATTCTAGCTCATCTCCTGCTCCCATTCCGTCAGGATCACTCTCGTGGTATGAACTGTAGTGATTATCTATAACGTCTCCGATAAAAACTACTTTATTACAATTGTATTGAGCATAGGTTTTTTTACAATGATCCAGGTAGCCATTTAAACAAAATGGTTCGTGCAGGTCACCTATCACTAAAACCCTTGTTTCCTTCTTTGTGATATTATCGTAAGCCTTTCTTAAATTACCTTTTATTCTTGGTCTAAAATCCTTCATACTTTTATTTTTAAAAAATCCCTCACTATAAAAGCAAGGGATTAAACAATTAAACTAAACTATGAAACCTCGATTGAGGAGTTACAAATATAGTAAAGATTTTGAATAAACAAATTATCTCTTAATCATTAATAAAAAAAACATCCCTGATATAAAACCTATAATAAAACAAAACAACCATATTTGCCAACCTCCACCACTTTTTCTAACTTCAGTTTGGTTTAATCTTTTTTCTAACCTAGCATCTAATCGGTCTGTCTTCGCATCTTCTTTAATTACCTTAATTTCTTTTTTCGATTCTAAGCGTATCTCCTGCCTTGTTTTAATAGGTTTTATGTACTTATACCTAAATTGAATTAAAGTGTCTGTAATGCTCTTAAAATAGGTATATCGAACAGTATCATTAACTACATATGGTATAGAATCTAAAGTTTCAATCCTTATCGTATCTGTTACTGTTTT
>Ga0209092_10003405_pt1 | contig 13824 bp, 6 predicted proteins | sample FraStrMetagenome_FD_187446 | JGI IMG/M metagenome (GOLD analysis project Ga0209092, IMG submission 187446) | Marine eukaryotic phytoplankton communities from Arctic Ocean - Fram Strait ARC3M Metagenome (SPAdes) (version 2) | ecosystem: Environmental > Aquatic > Marine > Oceanic | place: Fram...
ATTATTACATTGTTCTTCTGATAAAATATTTTTAAAACTTTTAATAATCCAATCTTTCCCTATATGAGTCTCTTTTATAATGACCGTATTTTTTTCAACTTTTTTTATTTTTTTTATTTCATTTTCAAATTTTTTTTTTATAAAAATCTCTTTAATATTACTATTTCTAATTAGTAATGTTTTCACTAACACACTCTTTTTTTCTTCTTTGATATTATTTTCAACAATATCAAAATCACCATCACCGTCGTTTTGCACAGTAAATTTATATTTTAATTTATATGGTTCTCCACCAGGTTTTTTTGATCCATACATTAACCAACCAGTATTACCACTTGAAATACTGTTATCAAATATATCGTCTACACTATTTTCAAATTCAAATCCACTTGAATTAAATATTTCATCATTTATTGTATGCATTATTTTTTCTCTTAAAAATACTTGTTTGTCATGTTTTAATTTTAAGTTTATTTGAATGTGTATACCATCCTTCATATAATCTTTCTCTTCTACCATTTTATCTTTCAATAAAACAAAAATTTCAAAAGTGTCCATTTTTTCTAATTCAAAATAATAATTAATTTTATCAATATATGTTTCAACTATGTCGCTTATAACATCACCCCCAAAAATTCTATCTTTTGTATCTTTTTTCAACTTAAAATCTAAATCTATTAAAATAGGCCCTCCATTTTCTTTATCTTGCAATTCTGTCAAATATTCACTTCCTTTATTTTTAAAAACATGGGAGTTATATGCTTTTAAAAACATTTTAAAAGTTTTTTCATCATCATAATCTATATTATATGCACCACCTGTAATGTTTAAATTTTTATTCCCTATCCTCGTATGGGTTGGTTTTTCACCTTTATTTATAAAATATTGATTTATAAATTTTGTGAAATTTACAAGATTCATGTATAACGATTATAGATATTTTTTTTTATTATATTTTTTAATAATTAATAAAATCAATTTTATTTTATGGAGAGAATTTTCATAAAATAAATTATTAAATACATTTAAAAGTTTAAAGTAATAATTTACTATTATGAATACTGCAAACAAAAAGAGATTAGCTAAAGATGTAGTCGATATTATTAAAAATCCTTTAATAGATAATAATATTTATTATAAACATGATGATAATGACATGTTAAAAGGTTATGCTTTAATAATTGGACCAGAGGATACAATATACAATTATGGATATTACTTTTTTAAATTTAATTTTAAAAAAGATTATCCTTATGCACCACCAGTTGTAGAGTATTTAACAAATGAACATGGGATAAGATTCCATCCAAATTTATATAGAACAGGAAAAGTTTGTTTATCACTATTAAATACATGGAATGGAGAACAATGGACTTCTTGTCAAACAATAAGAACCATTTTATTAAATTTAGTAACATTATTTCATAATAAACCATTATTAAATGAACCTGGTATAACTGAAAAATATAAATATTTCAATGAATACAATGAAATTATAAAATTTTCGAATTATAATACTGCTATTATTTCCGTTTTAAGAAAAAAAATTGTTCCAAAAATGAATGATATGTTTAAAGATATTATTTTAGAAAATTTTAAAAAGAATAAAGACAATATTTTAAAAAATATTGAAAAATTAAAAAATAATAAAGAAAAAAATAAAAAATTGGAAATAAGTTTATATGGGCGTATGAATTGTAACATTGATTATGAAAAATTGTATATTTTTTTTATAAAAAATACATTTTAAATTGAAACTATTTTAAATATAATATTTTAATAATATAATAAAATGCATTTTTGTAAAAATTGTGGTAATATGTTATATCTTAAAATAAGTAAAGAAGGTGAGGAAACATTGATTCACTATTGTAGAAAATGTGGTAATAATGAAGAAAATATTGCAAATGAATCCAGTGAAGTTATATGTGTTTCAAAAACACATATTAAAAAAAAACAACAGACATATAAAAATATTATTAATGAATATACAAAATTAGACCCGACATTACCAAGAATAAGAAATATAAAATGTCCAAATAATGATTGCATCTCTAATTTGAAAGAAGAATCAAAAGAATCAAAAGAATCAACAGAAAATGAAATCATATATTTAAGATATGATGATGAAAATATGAAATATATATATTTATGCACTGCATGTAATAATTCTTGGAAAAATAATTAAAATTATTAAAAAATAATATTAAAAATTTAAATATTTTTTTTATTAAATTGATTTTATATATATTAAAAATAATAATTATATATATAAAATGAGTAATAATTCCAATACTAAAGAAGTAAAAGAAGAAAGCATGGAAGAAGGCGAAGTCATGGAAGAAGGCGAAGTCATGGAAGAAGGTGAAGTCATGGAAGAAGGCGAAGTCATGGAAGAAGGTGAAGTCATGGAAGAGGGTGAAGTCATGGAAGAAGGCGAAGTCATGGAAGAAGGTGAAGTCATGGAAGAAGGTGAAGAAGATGACGTTAAGGAAATAAACAAAAAAGAAGAAGTATCTAATTTGTTTGGAGAAACAAAGGAAAGTATATTTTTAAAAGAAACGCTACTTGATATAGAAAATAAAGAAGTTGAATTATCATCAGATGAAGAAGACGACGATATAGTGAAAATAGAAAATAATATTGAATATAATATATTAGATAAATACCATCCTGAAATAAAGCAATTAAATAATAGTGAATTAAACTCAAAAATTATTTTAAAAAGAAATAAAAATGGTATAATCGAAGACGTTAATCATACGACACTTCCGATAATGACACGATATGAAAGAGCTAAAATTATAGGATTCAGGGCAACGCAAATAAATGCAGGTGCCGATATTTTAATAGATATTCCCGACAATATTATAGATGGAATCACAATAGCAAGGATGGAATTGAAGCAAAAAAAGATACCATTTATTGTGCGAAGACCATTACCAAACGGTAAAAGTGAGTATTGGGATATAAATGATTTGGAAATTCTCGAATAAATTAACGGAATGGTCTAAATTTAGCTCTTGATAAAGTAGAATATATTTGTGCTTTCGTCAAAACTTGTGAATTGGGAAATAAATTGCCAGTTATTTTTCCACATGTTGATTTACAATTATTAATTATATCATTTGATGATTGACATGCTGTATTAATTGGTTGATATAGTTTTTGATTTTTTGTTGTATTATTATAACGCCCATATTCAAATGTGTTGTTTTCGCAAATGAAATTTTTTGTTTCTTTAAACCCAGTAATCATTTCTATCCCTTCCCAAACTATAACAGATTCTACTTTATAATCAACTGTTAAATAAGGTATAGCTCTCAAATCTGTATAATATTTATTAGTTGTTGAAGCTATTAATATATATTCTTTCGTTGTAGGATTTTGAGAGCGATAAATATTAAATTTATTTGTAACACTTAAATTATCATTTTTAAAATACCAAAATAAATAAACATCTTTTTCATTTCTTATTACGCTATTTAAATCACTAATTGTATTAACATCTACAACATTAAAATAAATTTGTGGGCCTTGTAAATTTGAATAAGCTCCAGATAAATCTATTTCATTATTTATAATTTCTTTTGTTGTATAATTAATATAGCCTATTCCTGTTTCGCTAACTATCGCACTGGAAACGTCGGTGTCTTGATATGTTACATTTTCTATTCTTATATTATTTTGTTTATTTATTTTTGTATTTAATATTTGTCCTGTATGGTTAGTATTCAAAAAATTATTAAATGCATTTTTTGATGCATCTGTCGCTGTGTCATGCAGTTTGAGAGGGGTGTTTAAGTATTTCATATTTAAAATAGTTTTCCCCAAATGTGTTATTGATGTATTTGATGCAAAATTATATAATTGCATTGTTAATAATTCATTTAATATTTCATTTGTTAAATAATTTTCTATTTGATAAGTTATCTTAAAAACTCTTTTTTTTCCTTGTAAATTTTCTCCCATAAAATTAAGACCAGATGTTATATTATTAAAATTTATATTACCACTTGCATCTAATTTAATTATCTCTTGATTGTTAATTATTTCTTGGTCTGGGTTATTTATTTCGAGTGATGACAAGGTATCATACTCCAAAAGATTTCCACCAGAATCTTTTCTATTTATTCTATAAATAATTTTTGAGTTAGTATTATTTTTCCAACATTTAAAATATTCAACTTCAACCGTAAATTCATTATATGCATTACTATCAAATAATGGTAATTTAAAATTATTTAAACTAATATCTGGATTCATATTTATCGTGCTTTGCGAAACATCTATATATTTCGAAACCAAATCTCTGGGTCTTGTTTCGTATAACCCGAAATCACCGCTTACCCATTTAGTCGTTATTATAGAATTATCTACAACTATACCACTATTAATTGTATTTGTGAAAAATGGTTTTGTTTGTTTTAATTTAATCTTACACATGCTTATCTTGTCTAAATTATTAATAGAAGTATCAAATATACCTACCACATATTCATTATAGCTTAAATCATGATTTAAAATATTATTTGAATAATCTAAAGGTTCAAATAAAAAAATATCATCATTTCTATTTATACCACCAATATCAGCTTTAAAATTAAATTTCTTTCTAACAAAAGCAAAGTTCAACGATATATCTGTTGGTACAGTCGATACAGGTGACTGTACCGGGCTATTTTTATACTTTAATAAAACATCGCTATCTAAAGAAGTATTTTTTGCATCCGAATTTATTATTTTTTCAAATCTTGAAATTCCAAACGAATCTTCTTCTATTATTAACAAAGCCATGTAAGTATTCGAATTAGATATGTCCGCTGCCAGAAATATATTTTGACTGCAATCACTCAAATCACCAGTCGAAAACCGATTAAAACTGACGTCTTGATTATAAACTTTATCACCTATTTCAGGTTCATATTTGATTAAGAATTCAGTTTTATTCATACTCGCATCAAAATTTTTAGTATTATAAACAATATAATTAGTATCATTTTTATTATTTGGAATACCGTTAAGTTCGACATTTGACAAATCAAATGGTATTTTTTTTAAATATCTTTCCATAACATTCTGTTGTTCAGTCTCATCTTTTTTTGTATTTTCATTACTGGTATTTGTATTTGGAACATTTGGTTCTTTTGTTGTAAATAAATCACTATTATAAATGGTAGAAAATCCTATCTTTATTTTACCATGTATCAAATTTGTATTTTTAAAATAAAAAGCGTAATCAAATCTATCTAATGGTAGTAATGGATTTTCTACCAAACAAACAATATTGTCGCCAGTGAAAGATTTAACATTTGATGCTGATATTTCAATTACACCACTAATATCCAAACCATTATCTTTATTTATATATTCATACTTATTAAAATAATTAGAAGATGGGTCCATTATTGTTGCATTATTGTAGCTTAAGTCAACGTTGTATTGCAGTTTCTCATTTAAAGGGTCATAAAACGTTGTATTACTATATGTCAATAATCCACTATTGGTTGTCTTATCTATATCGTATACATCGATTTCACCATGATGTAAAGTTTTTCTACCATTTATTTTAATAGTATTTCCTTCCATAAGTTGACTATTAAAAAAATTTTTTTTAAATAAAGCGTAATAAAATTCGCCATTTACTACATTTTTTTTTTTTGGGATTTTTATTTGAACGAATGAACCATTTTCACCTGATTCAAAATTTCTTGAATACTCTGCATAAGGAAAACCATTTCCAGAAAAATCTAAAAATTCTGTTTGGTAATTATTATCTAAAAAAAAATTAATATTATACCCTTTTAACGTTTTATCACTTAAATCAAAATAATACATATTATCTTCCAGTGTTATAAATGACGGATTTTCTTGAGATATATTACTATTTTCTGGATATGATATACTATCATCATCAACATTTATTCTTTCAAATTTTAATTTATTATTGGAAACATATACTTTATAGTTTAATATTAAATTTTGACTTATTATTGAGATATATGGATTTTTTCCAGAAATTCGCAATCCTTCATCCTTTATTAGTATTTTATTGTAATAATCGTTGTCTATGACACTTAATATTATATTTGATGAATATGTTGTGGGTAAGCCAACATTTTTATTTAAATTAATTATTACCTTTTCAATATTTGATTGTATTCCGGCTATCTCGACATATGTATCTGGTATTATTAAATTATTAAAAATTTCATAATTGCTTTCTAATACTTCATAACCTATAAAAGCTTTTTTGCCATCGGTATTATTTTTTGCTTTCGGTATTACTTGCAAAATATTATTAATTAAATCTATTTTTCCAAAATTAGTCGAATTTTTTACTATTTTTTTTATTGCCAATGAACTATAATTTTGAATATAAACATCTAAAATACCAGAATTTGTATTTTTCACAAGTAATTTAAATTTTAAATCTTTATATTTAAAATTTGCACTATTTAATTCTTCTTTTGTTATTCCTATTATTCTTTGCTCCAAGTATGAATGTTTTGTAATTAGTGGTAAATTGTTTAATCCTGAACCCCAATTAAACAAACTACCACTAAAATCACTATTTTCTTCAAGTATTTGATTGTTATTGATATTATTTGTATGTTTATTTATTAAAATTTTATTATCGGATTGGTCGCTTTCTATACCATTTAAATTTCTATTTGTTACGAATTTTATGCTTAATATATTAAATTTTAATTTATAATAACTATTGTTATAATTGTATTCCAAATTATATAAATTTTGATTTGAACCTAATGTAGAAAATTTTAACAATAAATTCTCTCCAACATCGTCACTTATTCTTAATGTAATAGTTGAAATTTTTTTTATAAAAATTTTTTCATTAAATTCAACTGATGTTATAACAAATGAATCATTATTTTCAAAATATATTATTTGTGTTTTACTTGAAATAGTATCAAGTTTTGAAGTTACAAATATATCTGAATATGGTCTAATTAATGGAAAACATTCTATTTCAAATTTTGTATCATTTGTATATCCAAAGTAATTTCTTTTATTTGAGAAATAAATTAAATTATCCATATTGATATTTTGATTTTCCTGTTGAGAAATAAATTTTAATTTAAATAATATTTTTTTTACAGTTGGCTTTGTTATAATATTACCTTTGAAACCAGAAATAACCGTTAATTTATCATAATTTTGATTTTTATAATACTCACTAACCGAATACCATACACCACCTAAATTATATCCTATAACATTAAACGAAACAAATCCGTTTTCATAATTATCATAATAATTTGATTTTTGAATAAAAATTTTATTTAATGTTTTTTTTGTTCCGATAAAATCAGAAAATTCAACATTTGGTCTAATTTCCAACTGAATATTCGTTTCAGAAAATGAAATAATAAATAAATTAAAAATATTATCAGGGGATTTATTTATATTAATAGTATTCCATGTATTTCCTGAAATTAATAATAATTGTATTAAATTTTCTCTGAAAATATAAAGTTTAATAAAATTATTTCCATTTATATCATTTGAAACATCTATATTTGTTACGTTTTCTATGTTTGGCATTAATTATATTATATAAATATAATTAAATTATGAACAATTTTCTCTCAATCTATTAGCCAAATTAAAATTAATTCTTACTTTATTAGCATATCTTAAATTAGAATTATTATTATTTTTAGTCTTTGTAATTGTTCTGCATAATTTACAATGGTCGACTATTTTTATTTCTTCAATTATAGCTACATTTTCTAGTTCAACTTCTTCTGTATCAAATAATGTTCCGTAATTATATTTATTATTAGATAATTCATATTTTATATTCAAAGGATACCAATCAACCAATCTATTATTTATTTCTATCGATGAAAATTGAATAAGTATATTTTTTTTATATTTTTCAAAAAATATTTTTTCTTTATTGGTTGATTTCCTAATATACAATGTGTATTTTCTACCTCCATCAAAACTATTTGAAGAAACCGTTTCATCAAATGTTAGCATTGTGTCATCGAATTTAATACTTGTATTTCCAATATTATTAACTTTTAAATCTATATTATTTGGACCTATAATAATATTGCTAACTGGTGAAAGTTGTCCCAAAACATTACCATTTTCATCTAAATTATCAAATATATATCCTTCAGGTGGCACTTTTATAACAAATTGCCATAAAATATCATTAATTTTAATTATTAAAAATGGTTTCTTTTTTTGAAATCCCAACGTTATCCCTGTATTTACAAAATCTTTAAAATCTAAAATACCCGAATAAATATTTTTTATAGATTTATCTAATTCTAAATAGTATTCTGAATTAAATTTAAATTTAATATTAAAATCTGTTTCTGCATTACCTATATTACCTTCTTGTTTTTTTACCCTACTTTCTATTATATTTATTGGATTTTTTTCACTTGTCATTATTTTCATTTCCCATCCACTTCTAACTTCACTATTATCACTTATAAATCTAAATTTTGCATATCTTTTTTTTGTTGTCAATAAATGTAAATTTAAATTTTCAAAATCATTTTCATTTGTTTCTGTAGGGCTTGATTTATAATTTCTTACAGCCGTAAGTTTATCTTCCGGAAATACAAAACCATTTACATCATTATAGTACGGTGAACTACCAATATCACCACCAGAAATATCACCTACCGATAGATTAGTTTTATGCATCCAATTTATTTCAATAGGGTTAAAAGATAAATCATTCCCCGATAAATCTGATACTAATAAAGCTAATCTATCGTTATATGTTATACTCGAATCACTATTTGTCGTATGATGGAATTTTATTTCTTTGATTAATAAAGATATTGTATTTCCTTTACCTGCATCAAAAACTTGAACTCCCTCAAAACTATTAGAATAATTATTATTATTACCATTATCTTTAAAAATTACAGGGTATTGTCCATTATAAGATATATCATTGTTTGTTATTGGCTTTATTAAAACATCCCCGACACTATCAGTTAATGAATCTTTAAAAGATAAATCTTCAAATATTTTAAATCCCCATCGAGATAAATAAGGCACTCCAAATATACTATTTTTCTTATATTTATAAGGATTGGGTACTGATTCATTTATTGTATCTTTTTTTCCATCATCAGGGTGAAAATAAATCATACCATATGATATATCGAATTCCATTTTTTGATTTCCAGATAAATCGCCAATATAAAAATTAGATGATATATCAAACGTTTTTATAATAACACCCGATGAATTTATATTATAACCAAATTCTAATTCGTTGTTTAATACATATTGCGGGTCCCAATTAATATTAGTAATGCCATATTGTAAATTAGAAAATCTATAAGGCGTCATATTTATTCTTTCATCTGTTACACCATAATAATCTGATGGTAATTCCCATCCTTGTGGATTTGTCTTTTTTTCATTATTTGGTGTCCAAACATAAAATTTTATTTCTACCGCGGAAATATCACAATTTTGCGCTATTAAACTTCTTCTATGTTTTTTTATATTTTCATTAAAGTTTACTATCTCATTATCATCCAAACATATTTTTATTTTATCAAAGTCCGCACCTGTGTCCGCACCCGGTATATATGTTATTAATGGTCGTTGAGGGTCATAAATAAAATCATCCTTTACAAAATCTTTTATATCCAAAATATTAATTTCTGGTATATATGTTTCATTAATTAATTGTAAATTTTCAAATGGTGTTTGATTATTATAAATACCTGATGGTTGAAATACTTGATAACTCCAAGAAAATAAATATCTCCCTGAAAACTCTTTTATTATATAATTAAAGTCATTTGATAATGGGATACCAACTTGGTTTATAGTATAATAAGTAGAAGTGTTCATATTTAATGTAATTATCTCATCGCAACCCTGGACATTTAAATTATTTGATAAATCAATTCCAGCTTGCGTTTCGTTTGTATTATATTTTAAATATTTGTCTGTCCATGGATACCATATATATAGTATAAAATTCACATACGTTGGATAATCTTTACCATTCCAATAATTTATTAAATTATTTTTTAATTCAACAATTTGAGATTCTGGAATTGTTATGATAACTGTATTATTTGTATTTATAAAATTTATAGTTGCCTTTCCTGGTTTATATGGAGATGCCGTGTTAGTATCATTTAATAATTTACTGTTATAATTATATTTTTGCCGTATATAAAAAGAATCATTTAATGATGTCAATGTTTTTGGTAAATATTCTATTTCTTTCATTGTTCTTTTACAATTATAGTTATAATTAACATCATTTATATCATAAAGTATGTCTTTATCTATTTGACTTTTTAATATTATATTATTTGAATTATCTTGCATCTTGTAATCATATCTTGCTATATAAGGTATCTCATAGTTATTTTTTGAATAATTATTACTACTTGTAAAAATTGTTTTATTTAATGTTGCCGAATCTAGTTCATAACAAATACTTTCTATTTGGTTATCTGATGTATCTATATGTATATTATTATAGTTTGGTAAAATACTTTTTTCAAAACCATTATCTTCTTTTATAAAAATTTTTATATTCCACTCTGGTTTATCACCACTTACAGTCGTTTTAAATTTTATTTTAGCATATCTATAATCTGTCATTACTTTACCATCCCAACCAGACGACATAATTCCTGCATATGTTTCATTTTTTGGTAAAATAAAACCATTTTTATCTTCTATCCAATTTTTTGAAACATTTATTTTAATACCACCACTTCCACCAATACCACTTCCAGTATAATAAAAATCACTATAAAAACTTGGCAAATAACCGCCTAATGTATTTCCACTATAATCATTTGTTTTATGCATCCATTCTACCGATATAGGCAGCCAATTTATATTATCATCGCTTACACTTATTGACATTGAAGAAGAAAGTAATTGATTTGCATTGCCTGATGAACTCGTTTCAACGTGATTAAATGAAAAGTCAATAAAACAAAAATTTATTGTATTATTACCGGCATCAAAAGTATAATTATATTCTTTATTAACCTCCCAAATGTTTGTTTCATCCTGTTTAAATAAAACAGGATACTTCTCAAGACCCCTTCCATAAGAAAACATATTATTATTTTCATTATTATTTAATTTTATAGGAAAAAGATTTTTACTATTGTCCCAGTTAACGTATGAATTATCCTGATAAATACCGTCAAAATTTGTAGAAAGTTTTGACTCGAATACACGAGAAATACTCTTTATCATTTTATTTGAATCAACATCATTTGGTACACCCCAATAAGATATTTAATCTAATTTACAACCACTATTATCGACTTTTTTAACAAAATTATCATTAATAAAAATATAAACATCATATTTATTAATTTCATTTTTTCTTATTTTATATCTTATTGTAAACCCACCTTTATATTTATCACCACTTTTTACTACACCATACAACCTTAAATTAGCATGATAAGGGTTTCCATCTATATCTCGAAATATATAGCTTTTTGAACCTGATAAATCACGCATATCTGTTTGGTCATCCCCATCACCTCGTATTCCAAATAATATTCCAGTTTTTTCTTCAGGTGTTTTGGAATAACTAAAAACACCACTTGGGTCAGTTATATTTTCTAATATGGTGTCATTTAAGATATATATTTCTAATTCCCAATTATCAATATCATCATCCTCTGTTCCATCAAATTTTATAAATTTATCATCAATAAAATTAAAACTTGTATCTTTTTGTATTAAATCATATTGAGAATAAATATTATTGCAATGAGAATTATCTATTTTCATTCTTGCAACATAATTTATATAAAATTGTCTCCCAATATGACTTGCATTATCATATCTAAAACCTGGTTCATTAAAACTTGATAAATTTTCATATAATGTTATATTTCCATTTTGGTCCGTATGATATGTTGGTGTTTCACTCATTCTTTTGTCTGCAATTACACCTATATAATTTTCAGGTAAAGACCATCCATTTGTTTTTAATAAATTTATACTTATTTCATCTTCTGGAAACCATAAAATAAAATCTAAAAATGTTTTCAAATGAGTATTGCCGCTTGAATCTACCCCATTGTCTTTTCCCAATGAAAAAAAATTTGTTTTATTATTATTATAAAAATTAAATAATTCCAAATGGTTAATATTGAGAAATAATTTGTTATAATTATCTTGGTCACGAGTTAATAATGGTTCATTATTATCGTATAAAAAATCCCTGTATGGTATGAAAACACTTTTTACACCAGATAAATCTGTTGTGTTTGATAAATAATCATTCCTATATCCAAATGTCCATTTACCAGGTAATAATTTCATATCATTTTTTAAAATATCTGAAAATTCTATTGAAGAAATATTAGAAAAACTTAAATCATATTCATTATTATTAAATGATAAATCTGTATCTTTTAAATAATTATTGTATCTTTTTGATGGTTTTATTACAAATATAGAACTAATGTCTTGAATCATGTTATAATTTTTATAATAAATTCCTAATTTTTTATATGATATTTTCTTTTCATTATCAAAAATTATAGTATATGAAATATCTAACACAGACATTATATATATTTAAAGAATAATATTAATTTAACATTTCCATCTATTACCACAAACAAGACAAGATACAAAGGTGGTCATCGGTTCATCCGCCGAACGTGTTTGCAATTGATAATATGTACACTTACTTTTTTTACATTTATAACATTTAAATTCATCTGTCGCCGCTGATAAATTTACAGATGTCATGTTTTTATCTCTTTTGATTTTTGCATTAATTAATGTTTTCCATTTTTCAGGATATAATTCTTGATGTGTCATAAATGACAAATCCTTCATTTTAATCTCTTTTTTTTTTATTTTTTTAATTAATTCTTTATTATTTTTTAAATTAATAAATAATGATTTCATTCTATCTAAATAAATTATAACAAAATATTTATTTTCCCATTTCCTCACAATATTTAGTTTTGTTGCTTTTCTAATAGCAAAATTATATATTCCCGTTTCTACATTAATGGATTTTTTTTCCCCAAAAAATATATTAAATTTTTTGGAAATATTTTTTCTAAATGTTTCAGCATCATTTATAATCATATTTATTATTAATTATTATATTTAAATTATTAATCAATTTATTTTAATCGCTATCATCTTCGTCATCTTCGCTATCTTCGTCATCTTCGTGATCTTCGTCATCGTCATCTTCGTCATCTTCGTCATCTTCGCTATCTTCGTCATCTTCGTCATCTTCGTCATCTTCGTCAAATTTTTCTTCTTTCAATGATTTATTATCATCGCAATTTTCATCACTTTCTTCCTCGCTTTCTTCCTCACTTTCTTCCTCGCTTTCTTCATCACTTTCTTCATCACTTTCTTCATCACTTTCTTCATCGGTGTCTTCGGTATCTTCTTTCTCATCAATATCCTCGGAAAGAATTATATCATTTGAATCAACAGAATCAATATCTTCAAATTCTACATCTTCGTCATCGACTACAAAACCATCAGTCTTGTCATAACCATCTTTTGTTAAATTTTCAGGGTCTACTTCATCATCTTCTTCGGAATCTTCGGAATCTTCGATATCTTCAAAACCTTCAAATAAATAGTTATATAATTTTTCAAATCCATCATTATCACAATCTTTTAGGTTTTCTAATTTTATTTCTTCATTGTCATGTTTTAATAAAATCATATTTCCAAAATATAATTCTTCATCTATTGGTGGTGGTAAATCAAATTTATTTTCACTACCGGCATTTCCATTATTTTTTGAATATAATGAATAAAACATATTTTCCA
>Ga0209092_10003406_pt1 | contig 13823 bp, 10 predicted proteins | sample FraStrMetagenome_FD_187446 | JGI IMG/M metagenome (GOLD analysis project Ga0209092, IMG submission 187446) | Marine eukaryotic phytoplankton communities from Arctic Ocean - Fram Strait ARC3M Metagenome (SPAdes) (version 2) | ecosystem: Environmental > Aquatic > Marine > Oceanic | place: Fram...
ACGAACGTCACCATGTTAGAATAATATTGACGTACTGGGGAATCGAACACCCAGACAACCATGCCACGTCATTATTCTAACTGATATTTACACTTATAAGGTACACAAATATTTGCACCTCCTAACATACTCAGTTTGACACTCTTTTGACTTTCTTGACATCCCCATCCGCTTTCGTAGGCCACGTAGGCTTTTAACTATTTCAGCACTGATTATATTTCTAGTATTGCTTCATTGTAGTTATTCTTTTTCTATTTCGCCATTGCTCGATAACACCTACAAAAGTAGAAGTTAACAAATAAGTATACAATTGAAAGAATATCGATATCGTGGCGTGCAACTCCCTTTAAAAAAACTCATGAACTAGGTTTTGGGTTAAAGATAACAGTACGCTCTCCTAAAGCATATCGTACCTTCGGAGATGACCTCTTTTACAAGGCTCTGATAAGTCTCATATCCTTCCTTTGATGGCAGTAAAATCTCATTAGTAAGATGCGGTTGAAAGCGCTAACGATATCTAATACGCTGGGAATCGATGAGTCGTGTAAGTGCCTGGTTTAAAACAAATCGAATTGACATCGAAGATTATGTTGATTAAAAACCACAGCCTGTAAACCAACCAGCGGGTGGTGGGTAGACCTGATGATTGTAGCCAAGTTCTGACATTGAAACAGCTACAAGGACATAGTCTAACAGTCGGTAGTCAGCGTCATAATTTAGAATCACTGAAGTCATTGTTATTGTAGGAAGCCGGAGACAGCAGACCTCTGGAAGCAGATGCTGTTCAGACACTTGATGATGACGTGTGGACTGCCGACGAGTCTAGAATATTTGCAGTAGAACGGACAAAAGTCATACTTTTAGTCAATAACCAAGGCATGTCGTACAAGACAAGATGGCATTGCTGCCTCAAGATGAAAAGGATAATCTGATCACTGACCTGGCACGCCTCTACCAATAAGAATGAGTTTTGGGCATTTTTTTTTCAGATAATGTCAAATCGCGGTGTTCTTTACTTCATCATCTCCTAACACTTTGATTCCTTTCTTTAGCATGTATTGTTGAGCAAAGCAATAATTTTTTCCATCATGTAGAATTGGTATTCTCATCTTCTCTACACATTGAGACGTAACTTTTGTTTTCTCCTACTCCATCATCTTCTTCATTTTCTCTTTTATAAATATAGTGGATAATTCATTATAATCGTAAATCAAAACTTGAGAAATTGGAATCCAAACGCGTACTGCGAGTGCATCGACAACTGCTTTGACCACAAATTAGCCAATTGCCATGGACATCCTTTAGAATTCTAGACTCCCTAGTTTACACGTGGAAAGTAAACCACTGTTTTCCAAAAACCATCACCGAACTTTCGGATTTGAATTTCGAAAACGAAATCCAAATCAAATTTTCAAAAACTTTTTGTATTTTCGGTCATACATGTGTACAATCGAATTTATTTATTACAATAATTATTGATGTCACCAACAATTATTGCAATACGTTTGAACATTTATAAAATTTATATTTCCTATATGACCAACGAACCTGATGCATCAGACCCGGTTCGGATAGAATCCAAGTAACAGACGTCACTCTCTATCATTGGTTCCGAGCTGTTCGGTTTGGATACGAAACTACGACCCCCTCTACTATCCACTACTGCTTCTCCTCTATTCACACACAACACTGTGCTAGCTAGCTCTCTCTCTCTAGCTAGAGCTGCTTTTTTTTGCTACTACCGGTAGCTTACGGTACTGAACCTCACTATCAGAACTCGATTGCCAACACAACAAGAACCAACAGTTGTCTTCCCACAAACCCATCACAAAAGTGAGAAAAAGAAAGGATTGTGTTGGTTTCAAGTATCTTTACATTGACGCAGGATAAGATGCTAACTCCATCCCCCTCCACAACATCGACTCAGCCTCTCACGGATGCCAATGCTACGACGTCCAAAGAAGCTCAAGCATGTGAAGACGATGAAGCAAATCTAACTCCAACTCCAACCGAGTTTCAACAACAACAGGAGGAGGAGGATGAACCTACGTCTTCTGTTCCTGCTCCTCAGGCAGAGGAAAAAGATGGTACTGGTACTGGTAATGGTAATGGTACGTTACCGAATGTTAAAGCGTTGAACGATGATATGTTAAATCGTCATCTTCAACTGTTAATGGAAGAAAAGCGTGCTCGAGATTCAGTGGCGTCTGCAGTAGGCAATGTTACAGGTACAATGATTGGTGATTTGAATTCGAATGGGAATGGGAATGGGAATGGGAATGGGAATGGAAAAGCTGCTCCTTCGGAAAACGTTCCCAGTGTTGTTGGTGTTGGTCCTCCCGTCGTTGCTCCAGCAATTGTAGGACAGGAACTATCGAAGAATCATCATGAGGGTGGTGGGGAATTCACGGCAGGGCAACTGTTCAATGCCTACATGTCCACTGCTGCTGCTGCTCACTATCCAACGCCAATGGTTCATCATCCACAGGCTCAGACAAGTGCTCCTTTCCAGAATGGTAATATTCCAATGCATTCGATACATCCACATTCACAAAATATGTTTACAGCTATTGCTCCCATCTATCATCATCCTAGTTCTCTTGTCAATCATAATCCTATGGGAGGGGCAGGGAATGCGGTTGATTGCTCTTTGTTGTTGCCCAAACCGAGTGGGGGGAAGCCTTTTCGGAAGCCGTTGCCACCAGGTCTTACAGCATCAAATCGTACAAGGAGGTTCGTAAATCATGATTACATTGACTTCTGCATGGTTGAACCGACACCCCACGAAGCGAATATGGACATGTATTATGAGACGAAACAAGTTGGTTCCGATATCATTAAAATCTTTGATCCGTCTCAACGTTTACCATTCCCTCTTAAATTTCATATCGCCCTGTCTGCCATTGCGGATGCTGGACTGAACGAAATAATTTGTTGGCAGGTATGTATGTATGTTCTATTTCAACACGCAATTGTTTGAAATAATGAAGCTTAATTCATCTTCGTATATGTACGATATTTGTTAATCGTAGCCTCATGGTCGTGCGATACTCATCGGTAAGCCGAAGTTGTTTGAGACCAAAATAGTCGAAAAATATTTTTATATGAGAAAGTTGACAAGCTTTCAACGACAACTTAATTTGTACGGCTTTCGGAGAATTACTTGTGGACCAGATGCAGGTGCTTACTATCACCCTTTATTTTTGAAGGGTAAGCCTGGCCTATCCCGTAGAATGGTTAGTAAACACGATACTTCTTTTGATCTTTCATTTATGACCGTAAATTTATATATATGTTTTCTTTCGAAAGCAACGTACAAAAGTTAAAGGAAGTGGCTTCAAAGCGGCGGCAAGACCGGAAGCCGAACCAGATTTCTATCAAATGATTCCTTGTCTTGATAAATCAATTCATGATAAGGACACAAAAATTGTGTCATCGTTTGATATTGATGTAGCAAAAAAGCCCCTCGGTGACGATAATCCACCAGCTAAAGAGGAGAAACCCAAGAAACGAAAGCAGGACTCGGCGGCTGCGGCGGCTGCTTTGCTCTCGTTTACTGATGGATCACAGCAGAATAGTGCAGAAGCTGAAAGTGGTGAAATTTGATCGTCATGTATTTCGCGTCAGTCTGCGATCAAATGATATTTTTTGTTGACCGTGCCATTAACGTTAGTTTGTGATTAAGTGATTAAACCTCTATTTCTATTTTTGTATCTCATACACATGAAATATGCGATCCTAATTATGATAAAGTAAGGAGTACATCTAATTTTTCAAAATATATTATAAAGTACGACTAGTATATCGTTTCAAATCTGAGAATGTGCGTTCGTCAACCAATTTTCGTAAGAGCGAGTGAGTTGCAAGTTTCTCTTTGGTGGGCAATGCTCAAATCAGGACAAGATGATATATCATTTTAAAAACAACTATCCTGTTCTATACCTAGACCAGAGACGTAACAACCTTGAGGATCATTTTAGAAGCAGCAGTGCGTCAGGATGTCAAGCAGAATCCTATGATGATACGAGAGTAGATTTCCGGTTCCCAAATTTAACTATGATGACAAATGACCAGCGTACTCTTGGAGTTGCAAAATGCTTTCACCATCTCCTTTTCTAGACGGAAACGTCAATTGATAACAGTACCATCGCTCTTTTGCTCTTTCATGTTGTCGGATCATAGTTTTGATCTCCGCTGGATATTGCAAAGCTAAACAAGAGCGAGATGAATTGACTTTATGAACTCATGAAGCTCTACAAGCCCGGTTTTGGTTCCGATGCCGAGTTTTTCTTAACGAACTTGCAAACCCTTGCATTACCACATTCCCCAATAATATTCAACCAATCCTCTTGTCGTACATCTAAACGATCGTTGGCACTTTTGACTTCTACAAAAAGACATTGTACTGAAAGAGATTTATGTTTGTGATGGAGAGAAAGAGGGGAGTCTGGTAACGTTACGGACGAAAGATCATTGGAGAGAGATGATACAGACCGAGACCGTCTGTATTTGTGTAAATGAATTTCATCATCGTTTGCAAATCCCTGCAAAAAATCATCATCGATAAAAATCTGTAATGCTTCGCTTCCTTTTTGAACTTCATCGGAAAACTGTTCGCCGATCCATTCACCAAGATCCACAGAACTTGATGTATTCCCATCAAAATATGCTCGAACCAAAAGAAGATCAGGAAAACCTGCGCGATAATGTCTATAGTCGAACATCATCGCTCTAAACATAGATGCTAAACATTTTCCACCTATGCTCGCAGCTACGAACGACAGAGTATTAATTTGAGAAAGATCTCTCAACCTTACATCAACACGATACTTTATTTGTGGGGTAACTTCTCTCGACTTCAACATGTCAAACAACATTTGACAAATACCTTCTCTACTGCATTCTTCTATTGCTGTCAAATGATGTTCAATGAAATTTTTTCTTCTCTCGAAAAAGCTTTGCACCTCGCAAAATCCGCTATTTGTCTTCACCAGCTGGTATGCTACGTGAAGATCATGCGGTGCTGATTGGAACGGCGTCAAGTACGAAAAATAATCTTGTTTGCACCGTTTCAAAAGAATGGGCTCTAAACACAATATTCGAAAAAGTGTGCGTACAACTCCCCCTTCATCATGCCAGCCCACCCAATTTCCTCCAGCTAGAGCATCGCAACCGGAAGTATTGGGAAGTCTTCCAGAATTGTACTCCTGTAGTGCAAGTTGTTCCACGTTCAATGACTTCCTTGAATTACCACCAATTTCATCCTCCCAGCCAATATAACTGCATCTACCGCCTGCAGTCTTATCACTTATAGAGTTTGCAACACTTACGTCCACAATTGGAGTCCATTCAACGTATTTGGACTTCTTGCAACTCTGTTTGTTTTGCTTGCGAAACTTTCGTTTGTTTGATTTACGATTTACATTAGTATCTTCCTTGAGCCGATTCTCATCTTCGTTATTTGATCTAATTGCCAGCATGAGCTGTTCGATATTAGAATGATCTAGAATTTCATTCAAAGGTCTTTTAAGACGTCTGGCAACACTCCGTATAGAACTAAAAGGAACTGATACCGTTGAACACATGTCCTTAATAATATTGAAGTGAAATGTTTCGAACGAGTCGTCTTTGCACATTAATCCAGAGGACTTCGAAACCTTCCTATCGTATCGAGCAATATGACCCCTATTAATTATATGCCTTTCAAGCGCTTTTCCCCGAGATCTTCGAGGTAAAACCAATTGGAGAAAATTAGAAGCATCTGAGCGACCATTCTCCTTCATTCCAAGTATCAGAGATGTCAAGGCATATGCCAAATGAAAATATCCACGCTTTTCTAGGACAGGGATGCCGTCGTAGATACAATAGGTTATTACACTCTCGAACATGAGATGTCGAATAAATGGAAAGCGATTAAAGTGCTCTTTTTCTCTTTTCGATATAGCTTGCAGTCGAAATTTCAATATCTCAGCAAGGCAGACGCAGAGATTACAAATCATGCGTTCCGCGTTGTTGACAAAGCAATCAGTTGACAAACAATTTTCTTTCGCTTTAACGGATTGCAAAGACTGAAGAACTTTATCGACAGATCCAAGTACTTCCTTTGCTCTCATACTAGAATTTTCCCACCACAATAGTTTTTGAATCAGCGCATGCCTCCCGTCAGAATGAAGTACACCTATATCTTCAATTTCAGCACTTTCATTGTACTTTTTCTGTACATAAAAATAAACATCATTTCCTTCAACCAAGAAGTCCATCATTGCACGTACTTCCGCTGCTATCTCCCATCCACGAAAGCTTTGAACGTTCAAAAACACCGTTCGATTGACTGATTGATTTTGCAATGGCTCAAACATGAGTTGAAACTCGAAATGCCTGACAAGCAATCTTTGTTGTAATCCTGGATATTGTAGTGCCGACCACTGCTTCTCATTTGGCACAATGACTGCACTATCGTTACTTAAGTTGTGAGAGCGCCTACGCAAATTCGCAATACAATCAATCCACGATTCACAACGCATGTTTCCAGGTCCGTTTCCCGCACAAAGAAAAAGACGACAACATCTACGTAGAGTAATAAGTGAGTCTTCTTTTAAACGAAAGCAGAAAGCTCCACCATTTTTGCGATAAATGGCTAATCTATTTTTAGACAAATTCTCATCTTTTTCACGGAGTGAATTATCCACGATCTGATCAAACATCTTCAAGATTGGAAGTAAACATTTCTTCGTCTTGTTTGCCACGATATCACTTCCTCCTCTAAACATTTGCAATATTGAACGTTGATTCATCACTGATTTCATAAATTCCTTGAAGAGCTTTCTAGATGTCTTATTGTATCTACAGCTCCGATACTCACATGACGTAAATAATTGATAGAAAGGCGTGCCAACTTTTCCATTTGTATCATGCTCTCTTTCACTACGAATTTTCGGCTTGTTTTTGTTCATGATACCCCCAACAATTTTCCCACGTTCTTTCATCGTAATGATACTAGTGTACTGTGCCAAAGCTTCGGCGCATTCCATTTCGTTTTCAAAACCGCGAATCAGCCCGCGCTTGAGTAAATACAACACATCGGCAAATAGAATTCTCATGTCCACATTTTTATAGTAACGACCATACAAGTCATCTAGACGAAACCATGGTCCCTTTTACACCTAAATCAGTACCACATTTTGAATAATAATACAATGTTCCTCGATTGAAATCCTACCTGACGATGAAACAATCGGCAATAGAGAAGCATCGCTCTACCATGCCGATCATCTACCACAGATTCATTACTGGGAGCCACTTTATCACCCAGCTTATTAGCACAAGCCTTTAATGAATAAAATTCACGAAGATAGTGAACAGCAACCATATTATCCCCATATTCCCATTTAAACAATCCTCGATACCGGTCATCATTTGTAATTATGTGGCATATTTCAGCCAAATGTTGAACGTACGCAGAATCTTTGGGTTCATAAACATTTGCATTCACTGCTTCTTCGTCGACATTATCTGCACGATTTTGACGGATATTTGTAACTTTTTCTTCTTTTTCACATTCATCATGTTCGACGGATGATAATGACGCTTTTTTGGCAAGTCCAGCCATTTTGTTTAAACATATACAAGTTTTTATTTGAAAAAAATCTAATCTCACCGGTGACCACAAAAATTTAGTGAAGTGTAAAATGATGCATGTATGTTTTTATTGTCAAAGCGTAGATATAGAACTCATCTCGATCGGTAATCAAGTCGCCGCGATATCTTCAATGAACCATTTCCCGAAAGCAAAATATGTGAGTCTGAAGGGAGAGGATGGATAGAGGTGCTCTTGTAACAGTTATAGATGGTACAAATTTGGAACTTTTCCCCTTCATCACTGACTGGTCATGCTATGTTAGCATTGAAATAATTTTAGTGAATTAACTCTAAGAAGTTAACCGGTGAGAGATATACGGACAGGTGTACACTAGTGGTACGCGTATAACAAAATCCATTATCCTTAATGTTTGTCGGAGTAAAAAAGTCGTAATTTTGACGCGTACTTGGAAAATTCTTGCGTTGGGCCACTTCTCGAGATCTCACCAAACATATTCCTACTAAATACTTGAACCATCACACCACCCAGACCTAACTTTCCAACATCGCCAGGAAATTCTGTCCACGTATTGAGGTCATAAGCTACTTCAGCTTCGTACTTTTTGCGGTCTTCTTCCGTAAAATCGGCTCCCTTACGAAAGATAGCATGAGATTTTGCCAGTTTTTCTTTTGCTTCTTTTGATGAGAAATGATTCATCAAAGCTTGATCTAGATCAAAAGTATCATCGAAACAGGTACCAGGATTTCCTATACTCATCTTTTTCGCGTTCTCCTGAAATGATACTCCTTTTTTCCAACTAGCTTTTGTACTTTCAAGACCAGCATACCGCGCCTTTGCAAAGTCATACATGCCGTATGCTTCAAGAAGATTCAAACACCAAAGAATATGCCCAATTGCCATTCCACCAGTTTCCTCGCGATAATAAGATGGGATGTTAAGCAGTCCTTTATCGTTCCATTCCTTTCCAAGCTTTTCTTCGGCTAATTGCCTTAATCTCGAATCCGCCGCACTAATCTCGTCCTTTATTCCGTCTCTTTCGAACATTTGCGCAGCCTCATAGCATTCAACAAAATCACTCGCCCTACCAACACCAACAGAAATAGTGTGAAATCCTACTGAATGCCATGCATGTAGTGAAGCAAACGCCATGGGCGTCATTTTCTCGCCTATTGTTAATGCGATACTCTTTGATGGTTTGTACAACGCACCACCTTTATCATACGGGGATATCAAAAACAGACCCATGTCCAATTCAAGAGCTTTTTTTGCGCATGCAACATTTCCCTGTCCTCCACAGCTATCCGGTGTACCGGTACCATGATAGTCTCCAAAGTAATGACAATGCATATTCACGTAGTCAAACTTGTTTGAAGAAATGAGCTTCATGATGTTCTCCGATGATCCATGAGTGGAAAATCCAATATGGCGAACAGTACCTTTCTCCTTCAGTTTGCTCATAAAGCTGTACTGAGAGTTTTCACAATCGTCAAGAACACTGTCAACATTCCAATCACTTGATACAACATGGAAAGCAAACAAATCTATATATTCAAAACGACTGAGTTTTGACCACGAAGCATCCCATGACTTTTGGAAAGCCTCTGTTGTCGCTGCCGGAGGAATCTTTGTCTACAGATAAATACAAAAAATAATGATCTATTTAAAGAACATGTTCTATCTATTAGATTAAGAGATAGCACCGCTTACTTACCTGTAGGATAAAGTCATTACGTTGGATCTCACCAATCGATATCATTTCATACAATGCATCTGCAAATTGCATCTCACTTGTCCCATACATTCTTGCGGTTTCAAAGTGATTTATTCCAAGCTTGAGCGAGAGGCGGATCAGTCCCTTCAACTGTTCCTGTGATGGACTCTTGAGAACGCTGGAATCTGCAAATGATAAGACTGGTACATTGTCCGGAAACCACTACCAACAAACAAAGAAATTCAATAATGAAACACTTGCACATTTCTATTACCAACACGAACATTGAAGGATTGCGAATGGCAACTCCTTACTTACCGTGTGTTGAACACGCATACCGCCCATGGTGACAATTGGCATTTGAATCTCGGTCCTTCCAAACCTCCTCGTTGGCACTTTGAACTTTTCATCATTTTTATCCTCCTTGAAGGGCATCACCGCCGCATTTACCAGCCTTTCCGATAATGCCAACAGCGACTCAGAAGACAAATTTCCATGATGGTGCCAAAATTCCAACTGACGGGTAACCTTCACAAGAGATTCATCGCTCAAATTGTTCGATGCGATGAGGTTTCGGATAGATTTGCCCGCATCTTCATGATGGATGAATGACGGGACATCGACCTCTACATCGTCAGCAGCTGTCTCTTTGGAAATAAATAAATTTTTAAAGAACTTCATTTCTCTTCAAAATATGAAATATCAGGTGTGGGCATATGAGTTTTTGATCTCATGGAATGCCGATGCCGATGGACGATGGACCGCTTACGATTGAAAGTATTTTGTTATATTTTACATTGTGTTAAAATTGAAAAATGACGTAATATGTCATATTGGTCATTTTCATATTTTGAAAATTCGGGAAACAAGAAGGAGTCAGTAGTCAGTTTTCTGTTCTCTGTTGGAACGAGTTTCTTTCCAATGGCGCGGAAATTGAAGACACAATGTATTAATACATGTATTAATATACATACAAGAGATTCGATAGTAGGTCTCTACAATATGAACAAGTCATCAATTCATTACTGTGTGAGTAATGCAAATTCACAAAATAGTGGATTCAACGTGCATATCGAAGAAGTTCAAGAGTCTGTAATCCTATGACTTTCTAGCACAACTATTTGTCAAGCGATCGCTGAGCACCGACTGCTCAAACTTATATTTGGCTGCATCTACGAGGTCCAACATTTTCCATGGCACTTTATTCATTATAGTTCCTCTCTTCCGACCTGTTGCCGTAAAACTTGTTTCATAATTTTGATTGCGCTTTCGATCGATAACTTCACAACTTGTGGGATCCTGTTTAGGAACCTTTTTGTCGTCAACTTCAATCCGTGTTTTCTCTTGAAAGAGGCGCTTCGTCTTTATTTTGCTATCCAGCAAATGATTGTTTACTGCTGAAAATTTATCAATTAATTGTTGGTACAAAACTATTTGTGTGTCCATATTTACTTCCTGATTTTTTTGAACTAGCGCATGAACCTGTTTAAGATCGTTATCTTCACCTTTTTCATCATTATCACGAGTGGTTTTTTTCATTTTTAGTGGCTTGCCAAAGGGAGTTGAAAACGTCACCGCCCATTTACGACGTTCCTCAGCGATGCGCTTCCTCCGTTGTCTCTCTTCAAACATCTTCACAAATTTTTTTTGGCACAACCAAAGTTGTTTTATCTCTTCTTCTCTGTAACTAGTATATCTTTCAGCATTATTTCTTGCGTCACCAAGCTCTTGTTGCTGCTTCTTTGTATTTTCTTCAATTACACGCAACTTCAGACCATTTCGAAATAAAACATCTAACTTCCCTTGTGTTATCCTCCCTCGATGTTTCTGTATTCTTTCGTCTAACTCATATCCCCAACCTTCACTAATACCACGTGGAGAAAGAGATTCCTTCTCCTTTCTTACTTCGATATAACAACGTTCATTCTCTTTGATATCTGCGTACGTATCGTTAACATTTTTTCTCAATTCTTCTAACTTTTGGACGCCGTTGGACAATCCATACTGCCTTTCTAAATTGACACATTTTTCTGACCAATAACTTGCTTCTGCGGTTAATTTATAGACTTGAAGTTTCCTTTGATGTAAACAATCCTTATGTAAAAGGAGGCTCGTTCGACATCTTGCAGTATATCCCCTCCAAACACGTTGCAAAATTAAAAGTGCTAACTCCACTCTTGTCTTTAATTGCCTATATGAAATTGATGTTAAATATCGACGAATGTGTTGCTGAACAATCTGGGCTTTGGCACAAAGACGATTTCTGGTTATCCTATTCTTAGACAACAGACATCGCCAAGCACACTGTATTTTTAATGCTGCGGTATTGAGGTGATAAATCTGATATCTATTTATGGCTAAGCATCTCCGCATTAAACATTGTATTCTAGTCGCTGCTATTGCTTCAATAGCCCGGCGAACATTTACATATTGTCGGCACCTACATCCCCTCAAAAATGATTGACACTTTACAACACAAACAACGAATATCTTCGACCAAACTATGAACCATCGACGAGCGAGGAAGCATCGAATGTTTGCTTGAATTTTACGCGACGCCGATACTTCTTTTCGATAAATACAGACACTGTTCACAGCTAAGCATCGACGGTAAAGTTTCTGAATACATATTGCTGAACGTGCTTCATTCTGAAAAGTAACGAGCAATTTATTTGCAAATTTGGACGAAAATTTAGAATCGCAATTCTTTTGATAATATTTTTTATGTTGCCTCAGATGTTGCAGTTGTTTTCTCGTTGTTATGTAAGGCAACAAGTTATGCTTTCGGTCTTTTCTTTGCGTCTTCTTTTGCCTACTCCGTTCCGCATGATTAGCTAACTTCCTAAGATATAAATCATCCTCATTTGAATACAAAGTTTTGACCGATCTTGTAACAACCTCGTTATCAAACACAAATGACTCTGGTAGCTGCAATAACATCCGGTGTCTAGCCATAATCTTTTAATTCAAAATTGTGAGTACATTACGCTCAAAGAAGAAAAGTTAGGGCCTCACCTTCTTTTCCCTATTTTCTCTCGATGCATTGAGGACACCAGATACCCACATCGAGTTAAAGTCGCGATCTTGCTCAGAATGTTGAATATTACTTCTTTTCATGTCGTATCAATGTTAATTGCTGAACAATTACAGACAATTTTCTATATACCTATAAGGACTTGTTATACGTGCACCAACCATTTCGATTTATTTTTTGAATTTTTCTCGAACATGTTTCTCCATTTTACTTAAAGTAGCCTCATTTTAAAAATATAAGTTGCATCGGAGTCAAAGTTGTGTGCTATTAAAAGTTATAGCGCTGTGGGTTAGAATCCTCATTACTCATCGTTGCGTACATATGTTGCGGTTCAACATGTGGTATAGTGCACCCTGCTGCCAAAGCTGCAGCAGCAAGGCCTCCATCTGAAGTGCGATTTGATCTCTTCTTACTTCGTTTTAACAACAACTTATGCCGACGTTCTTCTTCGTCGTCAGAAAATTCCACCTCTTCTCTGTACACTTCTTCGTCGTAAACATTAGATGCATCGCATCCCTTACCACTCTGCATTCGGATAGTCTTAGTATCGAGAAGATGAGCGTCTTTCTTTATAAAGTGAACATCTGCTGATTTATTCAAAGCTAAAATGTTTGTGTAAGAGCCATTTTCAGACCAGCAATCGTTCCCTGTTGATTCATCGGGAGGTGGTAATCGAACAGTGTAGAGGGGCTGTGAAACTGGTCCAAAGACCTCAAACTACAAGCATCTGGGTAAATTATCCACTCTTCTCTCTCTCACGATTTAAACAAAAAATAAACCGAAACTTACAATTTTTCCCAGTAACAAAGATCTGACGGTATTCCACCCCGCGAACTGACCATACAATAGTAATACGGAACCCTCACTCAAGGGCGGGCAGCCGTTTAGACTTTCCACAACAACTGTTCGATCTGCAACCATATGTTTTCTAACTCTCCCAGCCAGCGAAAGTTGATTCTTACAAAGCTGAGTAAGCTGCTCTTCTGATATATTTATAGAAAAATACGAACTACACCCACTTCCATAAGCTTCGACCTCATGGATAGTTCGCGGTCCACGATAAGAGTCTTTCAGTTTCCTATCGCTAACAACATCGTCTTCCGCTGTCATTTTAGCAAGTTCCTCCGTCAAATCCAAATCACTCTCACTACTATCATCACTGTCATTACCGTCTAAATCAATCTCTGCATCATCTTCAAACTCCTTCTTGGTTTGCTTCTCCTCCTCTTCTTCACTGGAACTTTCATAGTCCCCAACAAGGTGTGATAAACTCAATGATGCTGCAGCTTCAGCAGCTACCATTAGATCATTCACGTTATTGGCACCTAGTTCTTCATTATCATCCAACTCTCTCTTCGCGTCATTGTTTTCGTTGTGTTTCATCCTGTCATTGTGATGCTCACAAGTTGTCCCTGATGTTTTGGATACACAATTATTGGGTGGCTGGGTGGCTGTATCTGCGTGTATCTAAAGAGAGT
>Ga0209092_10003409_pt1 | contig 13815 bp, 16 predicted proteins | sample FraStrMetagenome_FD_187446 | JGI IMG/M metagenome (GOLD analysis project Ga0209092, IMG submission 187446) | Marine eukaryotic phytoplankton communities from Arctic Ocean - Fram Strait ARC3M Metagenome (SPAdes) (version 2) | ecosystem: Environmental > Aquatic > Marine > Oceanic | place: Fram...
TTCCGATCAAATTCCACTGTAGTGTTACAAAACAGTGGGCGAAAATAGCTGTATTTTCGCTTGATTCGAGTAAAAGTTGGCTAATATATTCGTATACTTCTATTTTTAATGAATCTTTCCCAACTTGTATCCTCTGTCCCGTTGCTTGGTCCTCTCGAGCCTTCTTTCTCTTTAAACCAGCTACACATTGCTTGATGTGTTTTGTGATTTGTTCAGGTCTTCACAATTTTCAACACTTATTTTGTGCTCATCAAAATTTTTATTTTGTGTATTTTATGAGCCCTAATCCACGATAGCACAAAATAAACAGGCCTGGTTATGAGTGTGCGACGAACAGTTGCTGCTTTCGAGAAATACTCTATCAAATCGCTTTGTCGAAAAGGTGTATGTAATAATTACTCTTCTCGAGATCGCAATATAAGAACATTAGAACAGGGATTTGACCTTGTGCTGCAACAATATTTACAAGAAAATTGTCAAATTGTTATCCAGCGAGGTGAAATCATGTTCTCAAATAAACAAATTTTTGGATATAATATGATGTAACCGATGAAACGTGTTGATTGATTACACCTACGAGTGCACGAGAGGAAGTATTTATTTTGTATTAATCGAAATCTTTTTGTCCTCTGTATGACTTTTGCATTGTAAGCAAGAAAATCCTAGACTAACATCAGACACTTTAGACCTTTATCTGACTGAAAAGTATTCGGCGCGCAAAATCGTCTAGATGGTGAATTCTAAAAATCTGGCAGAGCACATATCTAACGACGAAGAAGACTATTTTCGTCAACAGATGTCCCTTCTTTTATCTTCTTTCTTTTGAAGACCTATCAAGCACCAACGTTTTAATGACTATATTTGGATTCAAGAAGTCATCGGGCAGATTTCGGAGTTTAGGAGTGTAACCGAGATCAATAAGTATGAGAACTAAAGAAAATGACGTGACATTGTTTGAATATGGTCTGGATCAGATGTCAGACCCCTATAGTAATGACGAATTGCTGCTTTGTCAAGGAAAACGGTAAATGTTTTTCCATTTTTACGATTAAAGGTGGAGAAGGTGCGCACTGACTCTGCGCTCATCACCGTGTGTTTTTAGTTTGTATTCCTCACAATCCGTCAGCTGTCGCCAATATTTTGGAATGTTTCATACAACTTGTACTTGTTTGATACATTTCTAACTGGCGAGAATAATTGTGTGATCAATAAACAAGGTAGCGGGGCCTTGTGAGATTCTGGAGAGCTATATTCACAACATACTCATTATTTGAGAAAACATCTTGTTTCTGTCAAGTTTTGTCAACCGATATTTTATTCCCACCCGCTTGAAACGATCACTTTTACATACTACGTAGTAATTAGCATGCTTTTGACACATATAATTTTTCTCTTTGGTCTACTCGTGTTAACTGAGTCGGTGAACGGTAGCAACGGGTTGGGAAAGGGCTGCGATGACGCTAATGTTATATGCCTTGAGCAGACGGCCAATATTTTTGCATTACGACGCGACATAGGCGATCGAAAGCTCACATCATCATTGCATTGGTGGAATTTCTTCAGTAAGTGTTACTAATAGATTGAGTTCAGGCAAATGAATTCCATCTTATTTTTCGATGTTTTTGGACATTAAGGTTATATACATAATAAACCTCATCATCACATAGAAAACATACACTCAAAGCAGAGGTAAGGAAGAAAGTGAAATCAGTAATACCATTCGACTCTAATTATTTGTTTGATGACCAAGTACGCAACATACCACAGACGACACGACCAATAGCGACGAGGTTAGAAATGATGAAGGAAGATCCGATGATGATATGAATAACGGTAATGAAGGAAACAGTTATTCTAACACATCTTATGGTAGGTCAACGCTAATTATGAAGTTGCTTATATCAACGAATTATTGTCATACTTAAGACGTTCGTTTATTTAGACGACGACTATATCTGGTCAGATACCTCTTATTTAGATGATGAATATATTGCGACAGAAAAGACCGACGATACCTATAATGATTCTTCTTTTGATGATGATAACTATGAAAGTGGTGAGATGTGGGATGATGGCGATGGATACCTAAGCTATACCGCTGATGACATGGATAGTGATGAGGATTTAGCTTACTTCTCCGATGACGCTAATCACGAGGGAAATAATGACAATTCTAAAGATCGTACTTTCAGTGACGACGATCAAGCTTCTAATGATGGAGGTAGTTCAGGTCAAAATGCAACTCTTACTGATAGCTCGGATGATGAAGAAGTTCTGGGAGGTGATGATGGAAAAGGTTTTGATGCCAATGGAAAGTCATTCAGTATACAGGTACTTTCTTTTTTTATTGCCTTTTTGATAATCATCACTATGTTTGGTGTATATGTTGCGCATCAAACGTCAACTCGCTCTCATTTCCCTACTGGAAATGACCATTTGGTTGACGTGCCGAATACCTCCTCGTGTATTCAACAAGGATCTACTCATGGTGACTATGTAATCGCTTCGTAAGGAAGGAGATAAGGTGATGAATATAAACGGAGATAAGGTTGAAAAATTGTAAAATCATGAGAAGAACGACTTTTGTTCATGATTATAATATAATCATAATATGTTAATTATCTTTTTGCAAACGCCTTCTAAGATAGGAATCGAAGGCATTCATCAACAGGGCGACAGGAAGTATATGATTTGCGAGAATACCCTTAAATTGAGAAAACCAATCTTATCGCCTACTCAATTGGAATAAAATTTACAAGCACTTCGTGAATAGTCTAACAAATCCTTTAACACATTCTAACATCTTGCAAACCTTAGTATGAGAACTAGTTGATGATCAAATTCGTATCTAAGGCAACCATCGAATACGGTGGTTATTCTTTCTCCTTCTCGTATCGCAACTCCAACCACTGTAACAAGACATGATAACGTGCAAACAATGATAAAAAACTGTGTGCGATGAAAGGAAATCACCCAAAAAGCGAAGTATTTAACACTCTGATCGTAGTTGTTGCTAAATATTCCTTGGCACTTGCTACAATAACGAGATCGGATACAAACGAAAAGGTGTCATACAATCATTTGCGAGAAATTGCAAAATCATTTCGGTATTTATATTGCAAAGCCATTAACTTGTACCTCGGGCGGTGCTAGCTCTGGTGGGAACTCTTCGGCGTCATCTTTTCTAGTGTCCTTCACAACTTCCGACACACCTAATGCTACATTAGGTAAAAGTGTTAATTCGGCAGCAGTGTCATCCGTATTTTTTTCGGCTTCCAAATTTGACACTGGCAATATCATTTGTGATGGAGAGAGATTATGAATTAGTTGACCACCGGTATCCATTTGATCATCGCAGACTTCGGACCTTGCATGGACGAATCCTGAGACTTCTAACATTTGTGCTCTCTTCAAACTCATTGACGAACGCTTTCCTTCTGAGAGAAGTTTGTATTGCGATTTTTGGACCAATGCCCATTGGCCTAATGTACTGTCCTTTGGGATATTATAATGCTTGTGTTGTTCCCTGAAATCCTGGAGCTCTCGAAACCGATTTTCCCAAGGAACTTGTTCGACAATAGACCATACGAATCCTATACTTTCAAGATCTTCCACTTGCTTACTAGTAATGTATGATGACTTTCCCTGTATAAACCGCTTATATTGCCTCCTGAACATTATGGAATCAAAGATAAAATATGTAAGCGACGACTAATACGAAGAGAAGATATGTACATTAGAAGGCCTTCAACTAACCTCTGATTAGTGACCCATTGACCAAGAGATGAGTTTGCACTGTAGCGTGAGGGGACTTTACAGTCACCGTGTTCTTGCTTGTATTCCTTCAACTCCTGAAAACGTTTGTCCCAATTATCATACTTCACTTCCCATCTCATACCTTCCATTTCCAAAATCATAATTCGTCTTTCTGTCATCGAAGATTGCTTTCCTTCTCGAAAGAGCCTATATTGTACGCGTTGATTCATTATCCAAGGTCCAAGTTGAGGGTTCTTCTCGTACTTGATGGGAACATTAGCATCGCCATGCTCCTCGCGATATTCACGCAATTCCAAAACGCGTTCCTCGAATGATTTCTTATCCTCCACTGCCCAACAAAAACCTTCACTTTCTAACAAGGCGGCCCGTTCTTCCGTCATATTAGTCTGCTTTCCGAGTTTTAACTGCTTGTATTGGGCTCTCTGGTTGATTACCCAATGACCTAAGGTTTGATTCTTATAGTACTTCACGGGAACGAGGCAGTGTCCATGTTCTGATTTAAAATCTTGCAATTCTCGAAAGCGATCTTCCCATGTTAAACGGTTTGCTCGGAATGACCAATTAAATCCTTCCTTCTCTAATATACGAACGCGTTCGGCTGTCATAGGTGAAGGTTTTCCGCGAATCATAAGTTTGTACTCCTTACGTTGATTGTGCGCCCAGTTGGCAAGCTGTGAATTAGCGGGAAAGCTTTGCGGGATACGGCAATGTCCGAACTGCATGAAGAATTGAGTGATAAAAACACAAACGCATTGGTATTCAGATAATTAGCATCGCCGTACCTCTGCCTTGAATTGACGAAGTTGCTCGAAGCGTGCCAGCCACTTCTTTGGCTGACCGCTGCGTCTGCGTCGTTTTTTGGCATTCGAGACATGTTGCATTTGAATTAGAGCCGCGTTCCTATCGTTCTGACTGCCTATGGATTCTCCAGTAAGTTCCTGAGGCATCGTTGAACTGGTTTGTAGGCTTTCACTCATCCCCTCGCCTATTGTAGGCACCCAACGAGGCGCGGCAGGAAGCTTGCCATTTTCCTCCGCTTCCTCCACACAAGAGTTTGCCAATACAATTTCAGGTTCTACCCCAGCATCTATCGCGTCATCTATTGCCTTAAAGAAACCTGGTGCATCTCCCATACTAAAATGACGCCCGAAGTCGTTGATTTCGATACAAACGTTCATTGGGAAATCCGCGTACAAAGTGTAAATTATCCAAAAGCAAGTTGAGTTACAACAACCGTCTTGAGCAAAACTAGCTATCCATAATAGGTAATAAAAACACCTAATCTAACTCCACAGTAATGACAACAAATCTTTCTGAACGCCACTTACATGTTATCAAAAAAATCTAAGGATGGGTTGATGTCATTCGACGTTACCACTTCTGGGACGTACAAACTGTGCATCAATGGGGCAATAGAAAGGTTGTCCATCATGTCGTTCTACACTGCATTACTAAAATGGCCAATAAGTCGGTTACAGACCATTTTTGAAATTTTACAGGAAAAGAGCGCGCGCTTAGGTCGTGATTTGTATCAGAGATGTTCCACTTGATCCACTAATTCAATTTTTAATTATATATACAATTAAGTTCTTTGCGTGTCTAAAAAAGTACAAAGTCTATTTAGTTTTGACTAGCAAACTTCTTTTTTTGGCGTCGTCTAAATGCACTCTATTACTTGGCGAAGGCTACATAATACGGGCTCATTATGTAGAGCTAGGTCTTCAACGCCTTTTAAACGTGATATACTTAGTGCAGATAGGTAGCTCAGCAAATAAGAACACGCTAGAACATAGACGGCTCGAACTAAGGTTTTAACCGTGTGTTTATGTCAGCAACGTGGAACAAGTTGATGCCATGAGCAAGGAATGCATTTTTCCCAATAAGACGAACATAGCTGATAAAATGACACTTTGTATGTATATCAGATAGCAACACGAGTGTTCATAGATATACACACTACCTACAACAGTTTCAATGGGATATATTCACTGTGTAACCGATAAAGGTAGAGCGATGCCTCATGAGAACCTGATGCGTGTGCTAAGACGAATGCATGATGAAGCTACAAACAATTTAAAAAGTCAATGTAGATTTTCTCCAGATAACAAAACGCTGTTTAGAATTGAGAGTCGCTCGAAAACATTTTTAATTAAATATTTATTAGAGAAAATTGTTTGGTGATTTACTTGAAAGCAGCACCGGAAGCCGAACGCGAAAGATTTCCTGTTCGCACACCAACTTTTCCGTGCATCAAGTGAAGCATTTCGGCAAGTAGCGCACTCGACGTACAGTCTACGCCTTCGCTTGGACCCTACACAAAATTTATATTCGTATTAGTCCAAAAAATACGCAACTAACTATACAAACCATGTGTAATCTTACCTGAACAATTAAGGGATAGCGTTTATGGTGCTCAGTGAAGAATCTGACGCATTCGCAACTTGGCGGCGTCGTTGCAAATGGATGGCTGTTTGGAACATCTAACACCTTAATGGAAACGTCACCTGTAGACACGTCAATGGTAGACACATGTCTCGGGACGCATCCGTTCTTCTCTGCCTTGGCAAGTCTTTCCGTCATTGCACGCTCAATATGAGTCATCATTTCTTCATAACTGTTCCCCGATATATTATCCACTAAAGATACACTATTACTTTGAATAGATGAAACGTCCAAATTTTGATCAACATCAAGCTCTTTTGCAAGAACCATCAAACAACGTGCCGTGTACTCATTGCTGAGGTCCTTAAAAGGATCAGATTCCATCAACCCTAACTCAATTGCTTCCTTCACTGCTTGGCTGAAGGAACAAGGCATGCCGAAGTTAGTAGAAGTGGACATTGTTGTATTCACTTCGTCGTCAAAAACGAAACATGCAGCGGCAGACGTAGGTGGTGCAATCCTGTACATGATATATGACATTGATACGGAGAGGATACCATCTACCTTTCGAATATGATCCCCGGAGATCAACAAATTACGGATTGTACTTATAACTGGCAATCCACCACCAATCGTAACTTCTCTAAGATAATGAGCTGACAACTTTCCGTCACATTTTTCAGCGTAGTCTATTTTCGCCCTTAGCTCTATGGGACCAGAGAGCCCTGTATTGTTTGCAGTTATTACATCTATCCCTTCTTCTAGCCATTTGGGGTGTTCTTTACTAACGTTCTTCTCTGCGGTACAATCAAAAATGATAGTATGAGCAACGTCTTCTGAAACTAGGAATTGTGAAAAAGAATCGAAATCATTCTTGGCAGATCCAATATTTTGTTTAACAGTCACTTTTTCCAGCATGGAATTGTTAATCGATACTATATCACTTGACATCTCGTTCAATGTAACCAATTGCACCTGATTTGATTGGGATAAACTCATCACAGCACAAACCTGAATATCAATATCATACGTCATTTGAATCTTTTTTCGCTGCTTATCCAACAGATCAATAAGTGCCACGCCCAACTCATTCGATATTACAACACCTACTCGGACTACTGTTTGCGAAAGTCGAAATGCTGCATGTACAGCTCGAAGCGCTCGAGTTGACTCAGAAGTTAGGACGACTGCAGAAATATTTCTTTCTGAGCATCCTTGCGCCATTGCCATAATATTTATCTTTGCGTCTCCCAGAGCGCTGTAAAATCTTCCACTAACACCTTATCAAAGAGTTAAATCAATGTAAATATGTTTTCTTCTACTTAACACTTGTCTTTACTTACCTGTTGTATGACCCATACCATCTCCCACAGCGGCTATAATCGAACATGGTGATATGATATCAATTGCGGATATATATTCCTGTCGTCAGTTCACATTTCATTAGATAATCATTACATACAAGATATAACAACTATAATCCTAACTTGCAACTTACGAGTCTTAATTCTTTCGCGAATTCTTCTTCCACGGCCTCCTTCGCTAAGCTTGCCTTACTAGTCATTGTTGCGAACGTAATGGAGTGTTCAGACGACGCCTGTGCAATAAGAACAACATTCACGCCGCTGCTTTCGAGCGTGCCAAACAATCTTTTTGCAACACCAGGAACTCCAACCATGCCACTTCCTTCCACATTAATCAAAGAAATGTCTTCCACAGTACTGAAGCCGCAAACACACTTATCGCGGTCTGTTGTTGTTGTTGAAGATGTAAAAATACGCGATCCTCTAAATGCGCTGTTAAACGTGTTACGTATATAGATTGGAATTTGTGGTCGCTCCATGATTGCTGGGGTCATCGTCTTCGGCTATGTCAAATGTAGAAACGATATGAAATGTAAGTATCAAGTGAGACTCAAAGAAAGACCTGATTGTCTTTACTAAAAACATTACTTACGTGAATAACTTTAGCTCCGAAATAAGCCAATTCCATTGCCTCATTGAATGATACGTCTGGAATGACATGGGCATTGGGGACACGTCTCGGGTCTGCGCTTAGCACTCCATCGACATCCGTCCAAATCGTGATAACTCTACTTTGAAAAAGCCTGCCAAAAATAGCTGCGGAATAGTCACTTCCGTCCCTTCCTAAAGTAGTTGCGACACCATTACTACTTGACGCAACATAACCAGTGGCCACGAAATTGACTTTCGTTGGATAATCGTTATCTGCAGTACGAATTGCATTTAATTCTTCGTTATAAACGGCCGCTAGATTTTTGCGACAGACATTCCATAGTACACCCCCACTGCTTCCTTTTTCTGTTGAGATTGACGGTGATTCTTCTGAATCATCGACAACTATTACTCTCCTTGCATCCAAAAATTGAAACTTACTTCGACAGCCTTCTTCTGCGCAACGATCGGCGGCGCGATGATCCAACAAAGAAGCCAAAATCCTTGAACTCCACAACTCTCCATAACCTCCAACAAGTTCGGAAATACGCCCAGCCTTCCATTTCATTAGTGACACTGTCTTCAAAATATCTCTAATATCATTAATATCTTTACTAATGATTCCTTTCAACCGTGACTTCTCAATTTCAGGGATAATCTCGAGACCATCCAAACACTTTGCATGTTTTTCCATAATTAAATTCATTGTCACATCTACATCATCTAATCTGCGCTTAGAAGCTGCATCAACTGTACCAAGAAGCAAATCTGTTACTTTTGGTTTGCCCCCCATCGCACTAACAACCACGCATATTTGGATGTCCGGGCTCAGCTCCTGCTGTTCTTCAACAATGGATGCCGCGCGTAGGAAGCATTCTGCATTCGCGACACTCGTACCACCAAACTTGTGGACTTCCCAAACTGTCTCACTGTCCCATGACGGCTCCGATATGGTCGTCATGTTGAATTGAGACACGTTTTTGGAGCTTGTTGTGAATGGAAACAAATAATCAAATTATGTGGCGAGAAGAAAATTAGCGTAATACCTAACAAGATAAAAAATTATTGTAATTATGGGTCCTTGCAGAATTTGAGACAAGTGTCAAGTGAGATTTACTTGCAAGAGCAAAATGTGTTGCGAAATTCTGATGAATATCGCGAATTTTTCCCAAAATACAACGTGTAACGTGTTGTACGTTGTACGTAAAATGTCACATTAAAAAAAAACATAAAACGTCGTCGTTTCACCATGTTGAAATGTTGAATGCCTCTGACTCAAACGAGACTCTACTCGAAGCGTACACAGCGCTAGTCTCTTTCTTGCAATCATCTTCAGTTAAGACTCGAAAGCTGATCACCTCACCAAGTCAGCTTTCGATGAACTACATTCGCTATCCAATGACATCTTCCAGGGCCGACTACCGTGGTACTTCTACAAGATCGCAAATGGATCAAGCCTTACAGCTTTGAAAAAGAAAGACACTGCTGATCTAGAAACTGACGAAATCATGGATTGTCGCCCAATCTGCAAAGGTGACTCGATAAAGAAAGTGATAACTAAGGCCCTGTACAAATCTTTCATGAACACAATTGAAGCCGGGTGTGAACCCAGCCAGTTCGCGGTGGAAACGAATGGAGACGTAAAACAACTTATCATGGCAATCGGATGCCAATCCAGACTGGGTCATGTAAGATATACGGAGTTCATTAGAGGAATCATGGATGAAATCCCTCCTTTGCTACCTCAGACTCACGATGGTGATGGGGAACTTCATGGAAAATAAATAAGTTTTGTGTGGAACACTGGATAGGAGAAAACTGTCTTATGTCTGAACTTGGTCCGTAGTGCAAAATCATTTCATGCAATGAAAGTGCTCTCGAATACGGAATCAATCTTACATTTAGCTCAATGTGCAACGGATATCACTCGATGATCCATGATTACGAAACCAACTTATCATCAAGTGATGTACTACATAACGATTCTAACTTTTCTGGTTTTACATTAAATGGAGAGATTAAGCAGGGATCAATTACCCAGTGCTCGTAGTAAGATCTCGAGGACATGACAAAAAAGCATCTCGATCTGATCTACACCCAGAACGAGGAAGGATGCTTCAATCACATCATGGAGCGTCTTTCATGGTACAACACGAATGAGATCAGCATTCAATGCCTCCGAGCTCCACCGAACAGAGACGGACTTTTTAAGAATGACGTATTCATCGAAGCCGTTCGTTACATTCTAGGTCTACCGTGTCATATTCTTCAACCCTTTGCGGATGGACACCACTTCATCGGACATCGTACGCACGCAGGCATTCGAAGTCGTATTATTGTTATGTTTAAGAAAGCTAAAATATGGGCTATTCGTGAACCCCAAAATATTTTTCATGGCCACGTCCTAGCTGATATTCTTAAACAATACTGCGATCAACATTCGATTAAAGAATTTATTATTTCCTATAAATGACTTACATCAACCCACATCGAGAAAGGTCTGGACGGATGGTACTGCAAAGACGGATTTTCGAGCTGGAAAAGATGCGTGTAGATAGTTGTATGAATAAGTATAGTTCTCGTAACCCCAATAGAAGAGCCGTGTGTGGGTTTAGGCTTATTAATCTAAAACAAACTTAATCTTAGTTGATTGTTGAAATTATTTGTTCAGGCAGAATACAGAGCAAGATCAGACGGAGTGCCGCCGTCAATTGTTCTTTGTACGATGCCCTCATGGCTTGATGATAATACAAAGTGTCTGGGTCTGAGCTGGCCTTGAAACCTATTGGATCTGCCATGTCATCCTGTAGCTTGAAGTCCTCCTCGTGCAAGCTTCGTAGTATTGTGCAGTGTAGCCTGAGTACTCCGTCTGACCTTGCTCTGTATTCTGCCTGAACAAATAATTTCAACAATCAACTAAGATTAAGTTTGTTTCAGGTTAATAAGCCTAAACCCACACACGGTTCTTCTATTGGGTTACGAGAACTATACTTATTCATACAACTATCTACACGCATCTTTCCATCTCGAAAATCCGTCTTTGGGAGGGTGTGCAGCATCGACTTGCCCTTGCTATCGTTGTAGTGTGGACGCCAGTAGTATTTCTTGCCTTCGACTACCTTCTGCTTGTTTGGGGACCTTGAGTTTCCACTTGGGTTCCGGATACCGGTCGGCGTTGACCTTCTTCTCCTTCTGCTTTTGCTTCTTCTTGGATTTGGACTTGCCCTTCTCTCCGTCCTTCTTATTGTTCTTCAGACGTAGATTTGCATCCTTTAAGCTTTTCACCTCGGCCTGCACTGCTTGGAGTATCTGCTGCTCCTCCGAGAGTGCTCCCCAAGTTCCCTTGTCCTTTTCCACCTGGTATGCCGTGCGAGCCCTTGGTATGAGCTGTAACCTGGTCGATGCCGTAGAGGAATTTCCTCTCAATGTCGAGGATGAATGAGTGAAAGTTGGTATCCTGCGCCGCCCTGTAACCTCTAAATAGATTGGTCAGTGTATCTTCCGACGTGGTGTCGTGTTGGTGAAGCTTTGAGAGAAGCTCCTGGACATGGGAGTTGAATACTGGGATGTCGGAGTTGAGCTCGATCATCTTGACGTCAAGTGTGTCCAACTGCTGCCTTGTAAGTGAAATGGTAGCCTCGGTGTCTACATTGGCAAAGCCCATCATTTGTTTGTAGTACATTGCGGCAATTGGAGTCTCACCAATGTGATGGAGATGAGCTTCAAAGAGAAGCCTGCTGATTAGCTCAGGCGTAGCCGTGTTTTAGAGACAACGATGCATGTTGGCATTGTTCTGGCCAGCTCGGGTACCTTGTCCAACGATGTTGACGTTGGCCCAGAAAACGAGGTCGTCGTGGCTGAGCTGACTGTACTCAGTCACCAAGTTGAAAACTCTCGTGCATGCTTGGTTCGGAATGTGAATGATATCGGCGTTGGGCTGGTTGTTGTCCCAACCGTTCTTCGACGCATGCATCTGTAGGTCGCCCTTGAATAGGCCATACTGGTCGATTTCCCATTGAACTCGTTGTTGAGTTTCGCCGTAACCAGTTCGTATTTCTTGAGTCAGGCCTTGGTAGCATAGTTGAGCGGTACGTTGTCGAGTGCTGTTGGTTCGAGTGCAAAAGGGACTGGTATTCCCCCTCCGACAGGTGCTCCGTCGGCTCTTCCACCGCCACCGTCTGCTGCTGCTACTCCTGGTACTCCTAGTAATGCTGCAGCTCATGTAATTACAGTTCTACTCCTGAGAGTGGTTCCTGTACCCGTTGTAGTTGTGGTTACGGTTGACCCTGAGTTGCTGAAGTAGAGTTCTTTATCAATTTAGATCAATCAAAGCGCTATACGTTCATTGGTCCTCTTTTTTTTGTTAAATCCCTCGAATTTCATTCGTACCGTTTAGCTATCTAGCGAAGAGGAAGCGTATGGGTTTAGGCGTATTAACCTAAAACAAACTTAATCTTAGTTGATTGTTGAAATTATTTGATTCTGTAGAAAGTAAAAAGGTTCTCGACGTAAAACAAAACTAATCACGAAAAATGAAAGCGCTTCTCGTTGCACTTCTCATTGCCTGATGAGGGTGTCATATCCTGGGAAGAAACGAGAAGCGTCAACATAATTCCATGTGATCACCCAATCAGATGGTGAAGTCACGAGAAGCATCAACACTATTCCATGTGCAACCACCAAATTAAATTAAATGGTTCTTCCGACGTTTCTTGTTCTTCTCTGTTCGAATATCCCAATCATTATTCATACATATTGCCACACCGTGGAGAAGAGAATTGCAGCTCATTATGTGAAGCGAGCTAAGAAATTAGTTACCACTTTTACAGCAGGTAGCAATTCCAATCCATTCCTCAGTGCCTACAAGTCCTACGGTGTAAATGGAATTGATTCGCTTGCAGTTGGTCACTTTGGCGAAGTGAACAAAGGATTGAAGATATTCATTCATCCCCTAGCGAAGGTGGCTGCAGAATCACAAGAGCTCTATGGATCGCAAAAGGAAAGGTGCTTATACCTTATTCACGAAGAAATTTAAAGTGGCGCTAGTGTGTACGGCAATAAGGACTCAGAGTGAACTAGTGATACGTCGGGTACAATTTATAAGAAGAACAAAAGAAGCTGCCACTCAGGCAGCATGCGCTGGAAATAACATGAAATATCACTCAGATATGGGAACACATGGTTCAATAACAGGGAAAATGATGACGCGTTTCTATCACATAACAACTGACATTACTCCTCTTCTGAATTAGTAACTGATGAAGAGGACGAGTTATAAGAGAAAATTCACGTTCTGGCTTCTTTTTGCAATTTTCACGTTCTGGCTGATTTTGAGCCGACATTTTATTTCGGAGTCTACTTATCAAATTTGCAATAAGTAATTTTCAAACTTTAACCTCCTCATCTCGCTTTTTTCGACCGTTAATTGACAAAAGTTTAAATTTAAATAATTTTCGATACTTATTGCGAAGACGTTTTAATCTTGTCATTGTTGAACACTCACAATACTACCTTTCGTTTACATGTGTCAGACATCATAAATATATCCGATATATCCGTCCGTCCGTAACCCTTAATATTTCTAGCATACGTACGTGTTTTTGAATGATTAATATACATGAATAAAATAAATCATAATTTTATCACCTGCATTCATCCAACAGGTTATGAGCCCTCACGAGTGGCAGTAAGCTCGTTTTAC
>Ga0209092_10003410_pt1 | contig 13813 bp, 17 predicted proteins | sample FraStrMetagenome_FD_187446 | JGI IMG/M metagenome (GOLD analysis project Ga0209092, IMG submission 187446) | Marine eukaryotic phytoplankton communities from Arctic Ocean - Fram Strait ARC3M Metagenome (SPAdes) (version 2) | ecosystem: Environmental > Aquatic > Marine > Oceanic | place: Fram...
GATCATCATTGTAAGAACGCATTGCTTGAGGTTTACCATTGTACCAAATAAAAGTCTTCAATTCATGAAAAACTCTAGCGGAGTGCATAGTAATTAGTTTGTTTCTGACGTACTCTTCCATTTTGGCTACGATTAAAGGTCTTGTTTTGGTAGAAGTCGTAAATCCCATTACTGCTCGTTCATCATTCTCGCCCAAATAGGCTTCAACATATTCGTGAGTTGACTTAATTGAATAGTAAAGTTTTTTGTATTGCAAATCCTTCAACTTTTCTAAGACAGCGATTCCAACTCCGACATTCTCAACAACAAGAAGACATGTTCCATATTCAACTCCTGCATCGTAGAGGATTTTTGAATACATATCTAGATCAGGCTTTCCTTGATACTCGGCCACTACAGTCATTGTGTCCACTCTTAAGATGTGAAAGCAACTAAAATCAGCGCCATCACCACGAGCGACGTCTGCCGATAGAAGATAGGGAACGCCTTCTTCGTACTTTTCCCAAATCCAAAAGTTGCGGTCATAGCCGACTCTATATTGAGGATCACAGACGTCCAAGTGGATTCTTTGTAAGTCCCCAGGGTTGATAACGGTTTCACCAGATGCATTAAATGAGCACTCAAGTTCCTGTGCAATCTGTCTCTTGGACATGTTTTTTGTCTCTTTATCAAACCAAGCTTGGTCTCGGTCAGGATGAACATCCCAATTCAACTTTGTTGGAAAGAAATCATTGTTCCCCGACTCTGATTCAGCATAGGTTTTATGAAACCAGTTTCCAACGCCGTTAGGGGTGCTCAGAGCAATACAACGCCCCCCTGTAGACAAAGTAGGGTAAAGACCCGTCCAAAGCTCGGCGAGGCCGTCAACGAACGCTGCCTCGTCAATAATGAGAAGTGACAGAGCTTCTGAACGACCAGCGTCGCCCGAAGTGGTTCCAGCTTTTACTTGAGAACCGTTTGTCAACTCGAATGATTGCTTATTGTCTGTTTGGATTTTGGCTATCAACATCCACGATGGAAGGTTCTTGAAGATCATCTTGACCTTCTTTACGAGGTTCGTTGCTGTGCTTAATTTCGTTGCGATAACGAGAACATTTTTCTCTCGGTGAAATAACATAAACCAAGCAACATAGGCAGCGGAGATGGTTGAGATCCCTAGCTGTCTTGCTTTTAAAATTACGTTAAAGCGATAATCATTAAAATTCTTGAGCATATCCCTTTGATAGTCATAAGTCTTAAAAGGAATTTGGCCATGCATTGGGTGGGAGATCTTACAATAGTTGTCAATAAAATATTGAGGATCCTTTCCGCACTTTACAAGTTCTTTAACGATTTCATTTTTGGTGAGTTTCATTACTTACTATAATATTCGTCTTCCATTCCAACTTCACTAGAGAATAATTCTGCTATAGCAATAGCTTGTTCACGAGTAATTTGAGGAGCAACGCTCATGATATCATCAATGTACTGAGGAGCATTATAATCTTGATCAGTCTGATATTTGTTGACCAGAGGTTCAATAGCATCTTTATTTCTCTCAGCGTCCACTTTTGCTTGAAATGTTGGAGATTTAAACTCACCCTCTTCCAGGGCAGTTTCCATCTCTTCTTTGATGATTCTTTTTAATGTTTCTTTTGTGAGTTTCATTTCTGATTATCCTTTGGGTTTATTTTTTCATTCTGAGGACGCTTTGCTTTTGCAAACTCTAGAAATTTCTTTGTAACATCTCGAGTAGTGTCACCAGATGGTTCCAGGATTTGATCCATCTTTAGTCCACCAATCTTGTAGTGTTGATAGGCTTGAACAAATGTACGAACGTTTGATGTTGTCTGAACTATTACTTGAGGCTCACCTTTGGCTGTCAATGAAACAGATTTACCAGTGATGGCTTTATATTCTTTTTGTAAGAACTTTTTGACTTCATTGATTGTTCTCATGATGTCGTTTTCAAAACCATTGTCTTTGAAATCCTTCATCATAACATCGGATTGATAATTGATGATCATTGAATCTCCGTAGAACTTGACCTTGAAGCCATCACTTACTCTTCTATCGAGAAGAGGAATCCCTTCTTCTCTTTTTAGTCCGACTTTGCGGACTTGTCCGTCGAGAGAATAGTTTTCCATGTGAGCGCCATCGTAAGCATTGGCTGCTGCTTGGGAAAGCCCTCTAATAATTTCTAATGTTTCTTTGCTCATTTGTTTGGTCTCCTTAGTACCTATCGTTCATTCCTGGAGTATGCGTTGGATCTGCAGAGCTTTCCAGTTCTGCAATTCGTTTTTGGACTTCTGGTAAATCAGGGTCATCATCCTGCATGATGTCCAGTAACTGCTGTAGAGAATCCAAATTCATCGTCTCGATCTCTTCACCCCAATTGCGCGGATCAGAAGGATCATTAATGTCTTCGGCCAAAACATTGTTCAGCTCCTCTTTGATAATTCTTTTTAAAGTTTCTTTTGCGAGTTTCATTTGTTTGGTCTCCAACCTTTTTTCCATCTTTCTTCACGACCTTCTATCCATTGAATGTAACATTTGTAGCAGCATTCAAATTTCGTCATGTAAAGATCATCAACGGATTTGAATGAATAAGTGTTGCAAGTTGGACATGAGCGCTTGGATTCTTTATTAAGTAGTTCTTTTGAGATTAAAACGCCACCAAGCTCAACTCTTTCGCTCTCCGATTTGTCGTTGCGATAGTTGCTCTTCAGTTCAGTTAGATACTCTTTTTCTTTGCCATCATTCCATTCTGACTTGGGATTTACTACGGCCTCTTTGCCGTATTTCTCTGCGATGGCTTTCTCAACCTTTACAGCATAATTTGGATCTTTATTGCTCATCAATTCTCCACGATTTTATTAACAGCATAGTAGGTCGCAAGAGAAGAGGCAGTTCCAAGTGTAAAGCCGCCAAAGAAAACCCACATGGATCTCTTGGGGTTTATATGCTTTCGCAAAGACTGAATCTCCTCGTCTCGGATTTCAATCAAGGCTTCATGCTTCTTTTGCAAAGTTTCCTTTTCAATGCCTAAATAGTCAATTGCTAGTTGTTTTTCCGCCAATTGAAGAGAATAGTCTAAAGACATTTGGATCTCGCATTGCTGCTCTGCAAACTCTTTTCCTGCTATTATTGAAGCCACCGCTTCATCATTAAATAATCTACCAGCAAAAGGAGCGGTTTCGCCTTCGCCTAATGATGTCATCAGAGGCTCTGCGGAAACTAGCGAAGCTAAAAACAATATCATTTAAGCATCCTCTTCCATCTATTGGAGATGACCTCACTTATACCAAAATCAAACTGCGTTTGTATAGGTTGGGGAGTAGGTGTTCCAATTTTGGGATCATCTTCGAGAGTTTCGAGCCAGGCTTCGTAAGCTCTCTTTGTATCAGTGCCAGTCTTAAAATTTAACAGTTTGTGCATCACCTGTTCGCTGCTGAGTTTCGGATTTTTCACAGAGTAGTCTTTAGAAATCCAAGCAGAAAATAGTGTACCAACTCTATCAAGTGTATCCTTATCAGTATCTTTTCCAAACTTACCCTTGGCCCAAGACAAGTCTACGATGCCCAACTGTTTGAGATCATTTTTGAACTTTGTTTTAACCGTCGGTGCAATTTTAGAAGGAGTTCTCCTTTCAGGTGCATATGTTGGCGCTTGAGATAGGTTCGGATTTGGAAGGGGACTCTGCGCGATATCACTGAACGCTTTGGCCATTGAGAGCATGTCAATTACCGCTAAAGATAGAACACGAGCTAAGTCTTCACAGTCATCATCTGCGGTGTGCGTTTGCTTTTTGTCTTGGGTTTCTTCAAAAACCTTTAGCATGCCATCTAATTTTGATTTAACTCTTTTGTGCATCTTTGTAATTTCTTTTACCTTGCGACTACTTTCATTTGACACATCCATGGTTTGTTGAGTGGTGCTTAGGTCGCCCAACAACGTCTCGGCGTTCTTGCTGAACCAAGACATTTGCTTGGTATATATATTTAATAAATTCAAGGAGTCTAAAGCTTCTGAGTCTTGAAAGTAATTTCTTAAATTAGCCGGTATTCGATGTAGTTTTGATCGCTGATTTATAACGCTATTATCAAATGCTTTGATGTTGTGACCTATCAAGATGTAACTATTCTTACCCAACCCTTTTAGGTAATTTAGAAATTTTAAAATACCTTGTTTTTCATTCGGTCGCTGTTCTTCTTCGTCATACCCATATCCATCGCGGTATCTTTTAAGAGGAAATTTGTCATATTCTGTAAAGTTTTTATTTTCAGCATAAGTAAACGCAAAGGCGCTATTTTTTGACCATGCCCACGAAGACTTTAAATTTTTGGTCAGAATTTGCATTACAGGGCCACCTCTTTTTTTGGTGAATGTGTAGGGTGAATTGGAAAGAGTAGAAAACAGCTCAAATAGTTTTAAAAAGAACAACTCCAGCTGGTCAGTTGGCATTGTAAGGTCTGTTTTCCATGGTCGCTTGATTCGGAAACTCTGTTCGCCATCTGGTGATTCATCAGAGAAGCGCATAGATTCATCTAGGCAATATTCTATTAGTTTTTCCGTGATCGGGTCGAATTCTGTTTTGATTTTCTTGTGGCCGTTTAGTACATCTGATATTTTCTTACTATTTGTCATCCAAGCATTATCTGTCAGGCAGAGCTTGCAACCAATTATGACTTCTGCTTCTTTGTTTTTTGGATCATAATCAAACCGGACGCCACCTTTCGGCTTTTTTATCAAAGAATTGCCGATGCTAAATGGGACTGGATCTTTCTCTCCACGGTTCTTAAAGTTTATGTTGTAAAATTTAGCACGTGCTTTTCTTGTTTTTTCATCTTTGTCAACAAAGTCCTTCTCATCAAACAAGGCTTTCACAATTATTCCACCGGTAGCCTTCAAGCTCTTGATGTCATCAGACACTCCTTCTCCAGATTGGTGTTTTTTAAATATTTTACCCAAATCAAATTCTAAAGCAGCAATTTGATGAACATATGCCGCATCTCCAAAGCCGTTTGTTTCCAAATCATAGAAAATTAATTTCTTGTTGAAAATATTATTTGTAGAAGCTGGGTTGAATAGATCTTCTAAAATATATTGTGTAGATGACTGGCTTCCCATTTTCCAACGTTCAGTGATTTGTTTTTTGTTTTTTAAAATTTTTATTCTCATCGGTTGTTCTCCACAATACTTATGTTAAATTCTTTTAATAAAATGCGATCAATCTCTTCCGGATTGTCTTTTGATATCTCGAGGAGTTCCATTTTTCTATTGATGGTTTCTCGCTCTAGTTCGGATGTGGAAGTACGATGTAGCTTTCGAAGAGAGATTCGAGCGTTGACATATTTCTGATGTGCTATAGCCAAAGCTAGCTTCTCCTCAGCTGAGAGTTCTTTTTCAACTGCTACCTCCTTCTCTCTAAGGTCCACAGTCGCTTCGGCGAGCTCCACTTGACTTTGCTTGGTTTTTCTTCCCAATACAAACACCAATAGGACAACGGTTGCTGATACGATGATTTCCCATTTGTCTTTAATCCATAAAATCATCCGTTTCTCCATGCTGTTGCGAAATCAATAGCGGTTTGCCCACCGATATAAGTTACCGCGATCATACCCCACGTCTCAGAAGTTAGGTCCGAGAAGTACATTAGAGCTGTGGCCACTGCGAATACCAGAAGCTTTCTAGAAATAACTTTCTCCTGAACAGCATCAAGCACTCCTTTGTTTTCATTTTCCATAATAAATCCCTCCAAAAGAATGCTCTAAATAGTCAATGTTTTTACAAATTGACGTGTGCGTACCCATCTGTCTTATCTATTTCGATAGTTTTGTCGACTACATCTTTTAACGTATCCAAGTGTGTGATCAACAAAACGGTCTTGAATTGTGCTTTGATCATCTGCAATAGTCTAGTGAAGCCTTCCATATGATCTGCGTCCAATGCAGTTGCTGGTTCGTCAAGCACGAAAATGTTGGGCTTTGGTAGAGATGATACTGATATGAGCGCTAGGCGAATAGCCATTGATGCGATGGTCTTTTCAGCACCAGAACCCATTGAGAGTGGCCTGGGGTCGTATTTTGGATGTTGTAGATAGGCCTCAAGTCTGTCTCCATCGTTGTCAAAAAATACTTGAAAGTCAACAATGCTTGATAATATTTTCTGTATCTCTTCGTTAATAACTGGCATCATAGACTTGATTACTTCGTATGAAATACCGTTTGCGTGAGAAGCTTGGACGAATACATCGTAAGCAATATAGTCACGCTCAGCAATTTTTATTTGACGGATGCGCTCGTTGGCCTCCTCTATCGTTCTCTTTGCAGACCCTTTCTCGGACATGAACTCTAGAACTTTTGACTCACATCTTTTTATTTCATTTCGCTTTATCAATATTGTCTTATCGATAGCTTGAAGGTCTCTTCTTAGTGAAGTTAGATTTTCATAAGCTTCTATGTTATCGTTGTAATATAGGATATCGACCTCGCAATCTTCAATGCGACGGGACAACAGAGACGCTTTGCCTTCGCAGTTTTCCCATTGTAGTGACATGTTGCGAACTTCAGATTGTTTTGTAACTAACATGTTTTTTCTTACTTCATAGTCTTTGACTGTTGCATTGAGACACACTTCGTCAAACAAAGACGCTTTCATCTTTAGATCTAGCATTTTAGAGTTAAGGTTCTCGATGTTCTGAATGACATCAACAATTGTAGCCTTTGCTTCTTCTGCTTTCTTGACGAACTCGTTGTTGCTGCAGAAGCTGCAATCTGGGTCATACTCATGGTCGTGCAACATGTCGATCTTAGATTGAAGCCTAGATCTTTCGCGCTTGGATTTTTCAACAGCCTTGTGGGTGTTGTTTATTTGTTCTTTGAGCATTGCCAATGATTGCAATTCCTCTCTAGCCACAGTTGACTCTTCAAGCAAACTAGGCAACCTAAGTTGCAAATCTTCGATTTGAGAGCGCCTAGAGGCAATCTCGGTAGATAGTCTATCTATCTCTTTAAAGTTGCTAGATAGGGCATGTCGACGCTTGGACAACATTGTCTTCACATCATCTATATCTATTTCTCTCTGAGAGGCAGCTTCGACTTGATCTTTTATGAGAATTTGCTCACTCGAAAGGTCTTGAAGTCTAGATGAGTGTTTGTCACACAAGATTTGTTGTTCTGCTATGTCTTCAACTATTTCTTCAAACTCTGCTTTTGCTCTAGATAATTTCTTGCTCCAGTCAACAGAGTTGAGATGTTTGATAACTCCTCTCATTTCTGATGAATCTGCTTTTGCCAATTTGTGCATTTGATCAAATACTTGCAGATCTAAAAACTTAGCGAGTATTTCTTTTCTTTTTGTTGAACCTTCATTAATAAAACCGAACGAGTCATTCTGAGCCGAGAGGGATGTCATCATAAAGTCTTCTAGGGTACCGAATGTTTTCCGAATATTCTCATCCGTCTTGTTTCTAGTGTCACCATTCTTTGACTCTGCTCTCGTCCCAAATGTTAGTTTTTTAAAGTCTAGTTCAGTTTTCGCCGACTGGACTTCCCTGCCTTTAGACTTTCCGGTTGTTTTTTCGAGGCTTCGAGTAATTTGATAAACATCATCGCCGACAGCGATCTCGAGGTTACAAATAGCTCTTTCTTTGTTTTGATTGATGATATGGACATTCTTTCTTTCTCCTTTGGATGTCGTATTAAAAAGGCCAAACAAGGCAGCATCAACAATAGATGACTTGCCTGAATAGTTTTTTCCGAAGATACCAACAAGACCATTTAGTTTGCTGAAATCAATAGAATTTCCCTTTCCGTAATTAAATAGGTTGTTCCAAGTCATTTTCCTAATATCCCAAAGAACGTTTCGAGATACTTCTCCACTCCCGACAACTTTCTTAAGATAGTGTCGCGCCAAGTCCAACACTCTATCTTTTACTTCTTGCTCCACCTCTTTGGTTTTTAAAAATTCAATGAGAAACTTTTCTTGATTCTTTTCATCTCTCATGTTAATGGCTTTGCCTATAGAATCACCTGATGCGTTTTTTGTTCCTTGAGATGTCTTGTTTACAAAACTAACAGTATATGGTCTCCACTTAACTTGAGCATAATCACACGCCCTCTTTAATTTTGCAACAGGAAGGTTATATTTGGATACAATCCTTAAGCGTGAACCGTTTGGAACATTAGAGTCTGGTAAGGTGCCGTCCTTGTTTATTTCAATGGTGATGAATGGTCGGGGAGAGCGAAACAGCCTCTTTTCGACATTATGTTTTTCTTTTGAATGTATGTTCCATATTAGATACCCCTTTAGCTCACTTTCTCCAAAGTTTTGTTGAACTGTTGAACCTGAATACCAAATGCGTTTGGCGATGTCTAGATGTTGAAGCCTATGGATATCTCCCAGCATTGCATAATCAAACTTGCTAAATATCCCCAAGTCATCTTCTCCATGATCCAATGAGAAGCCTGAACCAACTTGGCAGCCCTGGATAGCTCCATGATAGAGAGCAATGTTTATCGAAACATTGTTGGATGGTGGCTGCCAATTGTCTCTATCGAAAACAGATAAGACATTGAAAGTGAGCCCATCTACTGGTGAGTACTCTCCGGAGTTCTTAAGTAGAGTAAAGTTTGGATGCTGCAACGCTGCGGCGATTGGAGTAACAGCGTCTTGACGGTCTCCATTCTTAAGGTTGCCGTCATGGTTTCCAAGAATCATAATGGTTGGGGCGATATCTGCCAAAGACTTGAGAAAGTTTGACGCCATCTCAAAGTATTCTGGTGAGAGTTGCGTCTTTGTGTGAGCAAGGTCACCGGTGTGTACGATATAATCTGGTTGCTCTTGTTTTAAAGAGTCGTATATTTGCTTAAAGACATGGCGATATTCGTCATGATATTTAAGATTGCGGATGTGGGTATCACTCACATGGGCGATACGAAACATTTTATTTGACATAAGTTCTCCTAGTTGTGTAATATCAATCTAACATGGTTTGACTATATTGTCAAGTATTTTTCTTCAAATTCATCATAAAAAATTGGGCCATCTGACATAAATGTTAGGTCAAAAATATTATAGTCAAACCATTCTAGCGCCATTACGGGGTCCCACTCATAAGCTTTTCTCAAGCACTCCAAAAGTGCATCAACGTTATACACTAGCCTCTTTTGTTCTAAATTAAATTCTTTAACTGAATTTTCAAATATTTTTCGTGGTTCCAAAACCATAAACGTGTAGCCATCCTTGACAGCATCTTCTATTATTTTATCTACTAAACTCATTATAACCTCCTAAGGTTCACAATATAATATAACACGTTTAGGACTAGTTGTCAAGTTAATTGAGGAGTTTTACCATCTCGGAAGATACTACGATGCCCACATGACCAAACATAACAGAATACCATGTGACTCCTCCATGAACTTCATCAAACAATAATTCATCTAAGACAATGACTTCGAGCACAATTCCAACATTGGGAATTGTTTGGCTTCGAAACTCTTTTGAAAAAATAACTAATGAGCCGACCTCAATCTCTTCCACATACAACCCTCCACTATTAAATAGTGCCGAGAGCAGCGGAAGTTATTCGATGTGACCAGTTCCTACGACAGACCATTCAAGTTGTACATCGACATAGCCATTGAGACCTTCGTAAGGTACTCTTTGTTGAGAAAATCTTGTCATGTGAATTGCAGTAAGTGACCAATAGGGATAGGCCTGAAAGTAAGATCCGTCAAAGGACATATAGCCACTATCTGGTCCTGAGCACGATGCGACACCAAGAAGTTGACTTCCGTCTGAGGAATAAGTTGCGATTGTAATATTGAACAAATCTCCTCCTCCGGATGGGCCCCAAGCGAACTGTGTTCCAAACTTTGAGACAACTGCGGCGAAAGCATAGGATGGGTCAACATAGCGCATCTCTAGAGGCTCAATGAAGTCAAAGCCATGGATGGATCTAAAACTAAAGGATGTCCCATCGGGTGTTTGCACATTCATTTGAGTGTCTCGATCATATTGCGACTCAGTCAAGAAGCCACTATAGATGTTCGAGTTGTTATTAAAGGCTGTGAATGAGTTCGGATTGCCGAATACGTTGATTGATGACCCGATGTTCTTTCCCTGTACAGAGATCGAAACAGGATTCATCGAACTTACACACTGTCCAGATGGCGGATACCACGTTGGATGTGTCTCACTTATTTCGTCGTGGAACTTTGCTTCAAACTGAATTGTGATTTCTTGTGAAACACCCATGCATGCCTGACATGCAATTTGCTCTAGATTGTAGTTTACAAGACCAACAGTGCCCTCTAGAGGCTCATTGGACGGTTCCGTTGATGGTTCGATAGATGGCTCGCTAGAAGGCTCTAGTGATGGCTCCGTGGAAGCTTCTGTCGTAATGTCTGTGTCGTCGACTGCTGTGTCTAAGACTTGGATCTTGTCCGTTGTTCTAATTCCAATGTCTCCACCGCAGGCCAAAAATAAGGCTAATAGCATGATAACTCCTAGTGCTCTACAACAATTATGTAACCGAGGAATTCGCCTCGTTCATATTCTAGATCATAGTTGCCCAACAACGAACAAACAAGATCCTTCATGGCTTCTGAGTTTCCGGTAACAACTTTCATTCTACAGCGCCAATTGCTATTAATAAATAGTTCGAGTTTGCGTTTAGCGTCTTTATAACGACAACCATGTAAATCTATAGTAAGCAAAAAAAAACCTCTCCGAAGAGAGGTCTAGAGGAGGTGTGAGAGCTCCGAATCGAACTTAAGTTCTAAAAGTAGTGGAGAGTAGGGGATTCGAACTCCTGACATCTGCCTTGCAAAGGCAGCGCTCTACCAACTGAGCTAACCCCCCACATTCACTATTAAATAGTATGTTGCAGAGCATTGGGAATGTTTTCTTTTTGAACTTTCAAGATTTCTCTGTACCGAGAAACAACCTTGAAATAAGAGTCTGAATCTGCTTTAAGCAGCCAAGAATGGAGCTGAGCGAATGTTTGAGTTTGGCTATGCTCTACCATTCCATAGTGCTTAGACAGTAGTTGCAACGCATCCTTAGGGCACGTAATTGTCCATTCTGAGGTCTTTTTTTCTTTGATGCCGGAAAAGTGACTAAATGTGTATCCAATCTCTGAAAATAGCGCTACGAGAAACTGTGTTCTGTGTAGGCCTTTGAGACTTATTTCTCCATGAGAATAGTAAGACCACTGAAGCCAATCGATGTCTCCGACCATCCAATCGACTTGAACATAGTCTCCAGTTGGGCCAGACTCGTCATGTTGTTCAAAGCATGTAAAAATATTGCCTGCTGTGACTCTATCGTTTACATCCATTTTCTCCGTAAGTTTTGCAGAGATTAAGGTCAACAATGCACGCATCTTTGACATTTGATAAGTTGCTGTTCGTGAGCGCTTGTGTATCTTTGTGTAGAGAGTGTTCCAATCATCCCACTCAATTCCCCACTTGCCTATCTCATCACTAGTAAATGACCGAACTATGTGAGTATAGTCAATGGCTAGGTCAATATCTCCAGAGATTGGTTTCTTTCCAGCAGAACCTACAGGCTTGAAGAAAGAAAGGGAGTGTGCTTTCATTGGAAAGATCTCTCCGAGTGCCTTCGTGTAGGCTTTTATTGTTGGCTCAATTCTCTCTCTCGGAATTGCCGTTGCGATGTTTTTAAAGATGTTACCACCCATGTTGTCCTCCATTGTTCTATATAAGATAACACGTCTCAATTGACTTGTCAAATGCTTTCTAAAAGTTTTTCAAAGAAATACATTTCATTCTTGATTGGTGCTGCTGTTTGCATTCTTTCTTTAAACTCTTTCTCGCCCATTTCTCCAACATCTTCTTCGTCAATTGGGATCTTGAAAACTTCAAGGTCATACTTAAGAAGAGACCTGATAATCCATTCTGCTTTCTTTTCGGCGTCATGGTCAAGAGCCATATAGACCGGTGTGTCATGGATAGCAATTGCTTGGAACAAACGTGACTGCTCTCTCAGAGTTGAGCCAAGGATGGGAATGGCGTTCTCTCCTGCCGCGATAGCATCAAAGACACCTTCTACGAGAACGATTGGTTCGTCCCAGTCAATCATCAGTTCATTAAATACGATATCACGATCCGCTGGAGGGTTGAGGTACCTATAAGAATGCCCAACGTAACTGCGAGCGATGAAGTAATTGCAATCTCCATCCATGTCAAACGACGGTATAATAATTCTTCCTGCATAACGGCCCTCCTTACAATAGCCTATTTTCCATTTTAATATTTCTCTCCGACCAATGCCTCGAGAAGACAGATAGCGGAACGCGTCTGTTGTCTCTGTGGGGAGGTCCTTATTGCACAATGAGATGAACTCTTCGGGCAAGTCAATGTGTTGCTTCTCTTCAATGTTGTTAAGTTCTCTGAATAGGTTGTCGAACTCGTTGAGATCAAGACGACCTTGTAATTCAAGATACTTTTGTCGCTGCTGGTATGTGCCGAACTTTCTTACAATTCGGTAAATGTTCTTGCCTCTCGCATCACAAATCCAGCATTTAAAGCTTTGTTTCGCGAAGTTCACCGACATTTTCTTTTTGTGGTGATTGCAAAAAGGGCAATGATACAAATGCTCATCGCCCTTTTGATAGTAACTCCCAAGAACTTGGGTTACAATTTTTCTTTTGTCCTCGATCATAATGTCCTCCTTTAATAAGATAACTCGCTATTAAAGGTTTGTCAAGTAAAAAAGTTTTATTTTTGTCTCTACGACCTATCTTCTCGTTTGCGTTGGTTTCGGAGGACAAGGTATGGGGCCCATCCTTGACTCATTAAATCCAAATCCCCTTCTAGATCAGCAATGTTTTTCCTGTGGATCTCTACCTGTTCGACATTATCGGCATCGAATGCGATTTGGAGCTTATCATTTTCTCTTTTTATTTTCCGGGCAGTTATTTCAGATGGTGTTTTCATTCCGATAAACGACTTAACTTTGTCGGTCATACTCTCCGGTTTCCATTGTCTGAAGTTCCATTGCCATGGTATTGAGTCATGTACGTCGCCAATTTTTTGATACTCTATATAATTGGCGATATAGTTTGGATCACCTTCAAATGAGTCGACAAGCACTTGAGCTTGCTCTAGCTCTCCCGCGTGGAGCATGTCGTGAAACTTGTCTAAAAATTTAGGTGGAATCTTTGAGGAGGTAGGATCGGGTTTGATCATTACTTCATCAAGAACTGCTTTTAGTTCTTCTTTGATGATTTGTTCTAAGGTTTCTTTTGTAAGCTTCATTGGTTCTTCTTGTAGGGTTAGTCTTATTTAGTTATATCCAAGATAATCTTCAGAATCTTTTCGATCTTGAGCAGCGAATTTTGCACCTTCGTCTCCAAGCTTATCAGCTGCGTGGTCTTGGACCCATTCGGTAGCAACCATCTCTAAGCCTTTGGTCTGAGCCTCATCTAAATAATCAGACTCCCAGTCATCCCCACTAGAGTAGATGTAGTCACTCAGTGTATCTTCAGCGTCCTCATCACCGCCAAGCATTTCGACGATCTTGTTATAGAGAGGAGTGTGGTGAGGATTGTCTACAAACCGGTCGTGCTCTTCAGCGCCTTCGGCTAGCACATTTGCCATCTCTTCTTTAATAATTCTTTTTAAAGTTTCTTTTGTAAGTTTCATTTGGGTTCTCCGTTAGTGATTTGCTATGCTTTAAATAGTAACCTAACGGCTTCTTCACTTATTCCATCGGGCAAAAACTTGGCGATCGATCCATTGTTTCTCAACGCTTCTCGAAAGTCTGTTGCAGAGATTTCATCAACCATCTCGAACTTGGGCGC
>Ga0209092_10003413_pt1 | contig 13796 bp, 18 predicted proteins | sample FraStrMetagenome_FD_187446 | JGI IMG/M metagenome (GOLD analysis project Ga0209092, IMG submission 187446) | Marine eukaryotic phytoplankton communities from Arctic Ocean - Fram Strait ARC3M Metagenome (SPAdes) (version 2) | ecosystem: Environmental > Aquatic > Marine > Oceanic | place: Fram...
TGGCAACCCCTATTATTCATACATTTTTGCATTGACATGTGTGAATTACAGACACATAATCTGCGGGCATGCCAATGAGAGCCGTGCGGCCGTGCGCAGTATGAATGTTTGAATGTTTCACATTTTTTAAACTTTGCGAACTTTGTACGTCAGCGGGCGATGTTGACATCCCGGTACCCGAAACCTGTAGAGTAGGCATCCGCATCCCTCTCCCTCCTTCTTGGAGCTTGGAGGAAAAAGCATTAAAGCCATACCATACGTGAGAGGGTAAAGTTTAGAGACATCTTCTCTATGTTGTGAACAAATTGAAGAAAAAAGCAACTCTTACTATGCTTTCGAGGTCTGTTTTTGTTTTCATATTTGGTTTCATATGCCAAACAGTAGCATTAGCTGCAAACTCTGCTTTCCTGAACAAAGGTACTATCCTTGTAACCGGTGGAGCGGGTTACATCGGATCACACACATGCCTTGAATTGCTCAACGAAGGGAAGAAGGTTGTTGTTGTTGATAATCTTGATAACTCTTCGGAGGAAAGTTTGAAAAGGGTGAAGCGATTGGTAGACTCCTCCTCAAGTAATGGAATGCTCCAATTTAGAAATTGTGACATTCGCTGCTCGGATAGTCTTGATAAAGGTATTGTTTGATCTTACATTTAAAACGCCTCTAATGTTCTATTTGTATTCTTTTTCATGCTTAATAATGTTCATTTTTACGCAACAGTTTTTGATGAATTTGAGGATATTGATTCATGTATCCATTTTGCTGGATTGAAGGCAGTGGGAGAGAGCGTGGCTAAACCTTTGGATTACTATGATTGTAATGTTTGCGGAACGACCCATTTGTTACAGAAGTTAGCAAACAGAAACATAAAAAACTTCGTTTTCTCTTCCTCTGCGACTGTGTATGGGGAGCCAGAAATGTTGCCATTGACAGAAGAAGCCCGACTTACAGCAACAAATCCATATGGGAGAACAAAGCTATTTATCGAGGAAATTTTGAGGGATTTACATGCTTCTGATCCTTCTTGGAATATTCTTATACTTAGATACTTCAATCCTATCGGGGCACATCCAAGCGGAAAAATTGGCGAAGATCCACAAGGGATTCCCAATAATCTAATGCCATTTGTTGCGCAGGTATGCGTTGGTAGAAGAGAGAAACTCAGCGTATTCGGTGATGACTATGATACAAAGGATGGAACTGGAGTTCGTGATTATATTCATGTAGTAGATCTCGCTAAAGGTCATGTATCAGCAGTAAATAAACTTAACATGGACAAAGTTGGGTGTGAAGCGGTAAATTTAGGGACAGGAAATGGCGTCAGCGTTTTGGAGCTTGTAAATGGTATGGGGGAAGCAACAGGAAAACCAGTTCCATACGAAATCGCCCCTAGAAGACCTGGAGATGTTGCTGAAGTCTTCGCAGATCCATCCTTAGCGAAGAGACTCCTAGGCTGGGAGGCTTCCCTTGGAATTAAAGAGATGTGTGAAGACACGTGGCGATGGCAATCTACAAATCCGATGGGATACAAAGAAGTTTCAATTGAAGAAGAGTAGATATTTCCTGCTAAAAATTATGTAACCATTAGATTCATCATGCTACAATGTATACCTTTGCAGCCGCTTATTTCAGATATCTAGTCACACCCAATCAATTGGACTAAGATGGTCAAATCAGACCAAAACTGGGGCACGCTTAGGCAAGACTTTTTTTGTATTTTTCCAAAGCATTCGCATATCTTATCGCTTTATGTTTTTCACGAAATTCATCAAACTGCACCTTCTCCTCAGAAGTTTGCTTGCTCAACGCTTTCCTCAAACTATTTTCTTCTGCCTCTAGCATATCATCCCGCCAAAGCATTTTGTGAGTCCATTCGTCGACCGGCTTCTCCCTTCTCTGTAGAAGTAAGTCAACGTAAAAACGTTTTAGGTATCGTCACTTAAAATAACGCTAACCAGCAATATTAGCTTACCTTCCCGTGTGTCAAAATGTCCACGGCAGGCAATAGCCCTCCAACCAACGTAAACGCTCCTCCGATAATAATTAGAGGAGGTACAGATTGCCAAGGCATTGTCTAGTGTTCAAAAGCGATGTGCAAAAAAATGGAGTTTGTGTGAGATGGTTACGAGTTCCACACACCTTCTTGTGACAATCGATGTAGGCGGAGTGAAGTGCCGATACGAGAGAGACGAGAGGGATTCGAAAGACCAGAGATGTTACCAAACTTCGTCCTTTGCGAATCATCAGCCTGTGTCCAAAAGGAGTGTTGCAGACAAAAGGTACAGAATATTTATTTGGACATGGTGGGCAAAGGCAGTTTGGGCATGGGTTTGCTTCCATTTAATTTATATGGAACAATAGTTCTTGATTCGACCTTATGTAAGGTCCTCTGGACGTTTGCTTATTACGCATCGTTTCATCCGATATACATAAGGTTGCTTAAAGTAGTCTCAGAATTTTGACTTTCTCAACAAATGGGTGAAAAAGTAGAGAGCTGTGAAAAATAGGGGTAATACCGGTATGACCTGAATTGAAGAATTACAAGTAAACAATGGACTATCAATAAGATTATGTAAATAAATTATTACAGGACGTCCTTACTTCTAACGTACTTGCACTTTAATCTTCAAATAAAACTTTTTTATTTCTTCACCTCCGTCAAACAAAAGATAATTTTATATCTTTGAAAAAAGTTTGACAAAAATCTGAGAGATATTCAAAGACGGCACAACGTGGACATGCACAGAAACAACGTTGAACATTTCAATGAATGCCACGCGTGTTGATCACTGCCCTTCTTTCATTTATAATCTCACGTGATGGGATCTGCCTCCCGGATTATGTACAGGTGAACATGCGATAACTGTATCAGACATAGAATCACCTTTCGGACTTACTACATCAACCCCCCATTCATACCAAACTCGACCACTTTCACTATCGAGTCGTCTCCACATCAATGCAGCAATTGATGCCCCTGGAGGGACAAACAGTGGCTCCTTTATTGGAAAATAGAGGGGGAACCATGAAAACATTCCCACCGAAAACGAAGCGGGTGCTATGGAAATCATAACATCACCAAAAAGCTTCGCTTCAAAAGTCCCAATAAGCCCATGTATAGTTGCCCCAATTGTTGTCAAAGCCGAAGAGGTGCTAGGGACATTTTTTGAACTGTTGTCAGTCATTCGTCCGTACCCAGAACCGTACTCATATGAGTGGATAGTATCGGCTAATGTGAATCCAATGATATTCCTTTTATTGAATTGCGGATTTTTCAGATAACTAATAGATGTCTTATTTTGACCTCCAAAATTTGTGTGCTCAAATTGGAAAACTGGTTTTTCCCGATGGGTTTGCGAAGCCGCATGGCTTCGTACAACGTAAGGTGTTTCCATAGCTTTGAGAATACCAATCGGTTGACCCATGGGACCATCAAGTGCTGACGAAGGAGTAGAGTAAGCCTGGGCTTTCGCTTCAGCATGAAGTCTTACACTACTTACGGGTGATAGGAAGGATATATAACTCTGTGGAATTGATATACAATGGTTATGAAGCAAATCCATCTTGTTCATGGTTTCGAAGGCTCCTTCTAAACACTCAGGCGATAGTTCATTGTCACCAAAACTTCCAAGAAGCTCAGACACTATTATATCAATTTTATGACCGATTCCCATTACAATATCACGTTGCCATTGAACAATAACAGGGTGCGAAGACGCGTTTCTCATATCGCAGTGGATAATTTTCACATTTTTGGATGACCATCTCGCACCAGTCTGGCTTAATACGCCACTGGAAGCGTTCTCATGCGATGCCAATAAACTCTGCAAGTATACAACTGCATTTCCGTTTTTATCCAAGGCGATAACATTTACATCTATCGGGCCATAACGTGAAGTACTGTTAATAGTTTCAACAGCATCAAGTGCGCTTGTAACCAACGGCCCGCGTCCAGCTCCCAAGACTGCAATAGTTGCTCTCAATGAGGGTTGTGTCTTATCATGAATGTTTGAGTTAACCATCGACAGCTTCTTTTCCGTTGTAAGCACTACTAATGCCTTGCGGATCGCTAGTTCATATTGTGCATATTTTACTGGGTCCTTTTCAAACGTTTCGTACGTTGCAAACTCAAGGTCGTCTCCAAGTGGCTGTAGCGGAGATTGGAGATGATCCAAATAAGAAGACTCCATATTTGCTTCTGCCGTGTCAATAAGTGATGTAACCTCTGGACGTTGTCGTAAATGTCTCAGATATTGTAGATATGGAAGCAAACCAGACTTTCCTGTCAATACTGTAGATCCAGCTGGTAACGGCATCCCTGAGTTTTGAGTGGGAGAATGAAGAGGAGCGCCTTCAACGAGAACTCTTATAGTCCGACCTAATCGCTTTAAAATGTAAGTAAACCCATTTTGCATGGCTTTTGATAGAGTTGGATACCCCCTCTTATTTGTCATAAACGTGTTTGTATTCAAAGATACTGCTTTCAAATTCATTCCAATCAACACGTGCAACATCTGCAATATTTCAGTGACACTGTAGGTATTGAGGCCATTTGCTATTCTTGCATTAGCAGAATTTGGGTTGGATCCTAGCAAATCTAGACATATTCCAACATTATTACCACCACTTCCTGATGCACATCTTCTCAGCAACAAATCCATTTTTTCAATATCTGACCAGCACAACCTGACTCGGACCCAAAGCTGTATGTTGCTAACAGTAGCGATGAGACTCAATTTCGTAATCAGCCTTGCATCGATATTTGCAGCTAGTGGCAATATTATGGCAGGAATACTCATATGACATGCCCACTTTACCATCCGTTCAATGTTATCTTCCTCGGCCACACTCAGTGCATGCTTCGTATCATACATCAGAAGCGTTCCCACTATACTGGTACTCCACCAGGAAGATCCAAGCCTGCACACATCCTTACGAACAGCGGCGGACAAATGAGAATTCTGAGATACGGCACTGGGCAACACTAACGATGTCACACAAAAATCGTATCCATCAGCTCGTGCATTGCTCAAAAGCGTGGCGGAATCGTCTGCATAATCTGGAATGAACAACCCAGCTACGAACGACGGCGGTGGTTCTTCTTGGAGGTTGCTAGCTGCCATGTTTACGATTGTTTTTAATACGATATGAACCTCTTTAATAGTTTTTAATACATGGTAATTCTAGATCAATGATTTAAGTTTGTGACTTTCTCTAGAGAGAGTGTGTTGCGAATAACATGGATGGCCATACGCCATACGATCACCACGGGAATCATAATATTCAAACGAGCATATCACACATATAAAATGTTAAGTCCCGTGCACCCTCTCTCTAGCTACGAGTACATTTTAAGTAGACATGTTTTTCGCTCTGGTCGTAGTCGTAGACATAACACGTCGTCGACACATCACATCACATCACCTGCCCTGCCGAGTGCCCAAACTGTAGCACGAAAACAAATAAGGATCATAAATTCAAATTTATCATAACGTGCTCAGTCCGCGCATCTTGTGCCCATAATCGTAGTATTTTTTTGGAAGAAGTATGATTTCCATTCGAACGTGTTGGTTTGTAGGGGCAGTGGTATGCTGCGAGCTCCTTTCTCATGCAGCATTAGTAACAGCGCTTGCCAACGGTTTTACAACCAATACGAATCCAATTATGGATTTGTTTGCGAAAATTACCGGTGATAATTCAAGCAGTAAGGGTGGACTTGTTGCACCCACTTCCGAGATGTTAGAGTCGACCCATTTACTTATTTTGCCTGGTTTCGGTAATGCAATGAATGATTATACGATGGATGATTCGCTCGTGCCAGTGTTGCGATCGAGAGGATGGGGGAAAGGTAATATTTCTGTTCTTCCAGTGGAACGTGGAGACTGGCTGAAAGTTTTTGTACGAGGGTGCTTTGATATTAAGTTTTGGCAGTCTGACGCAGCGCCAACCCGAGCTGCATTCCGATGGTATCTGGAGAAAGTTGCTAGTGAAGTAAAGATTATTAAGGATAGGTGCGGTGATGATACAAAAATAGTTTTAGTTGGCCATTCGTAAGTAAATATGATATGCTACTGAGTGCATTTGTCGCATATTGTCGTAATTTTGTTTTGTTTTTTCAATCTGAAGAGCCGGCGGTTGGTTGGCCAGGGCTTCGATAGGATATGGAACAACGGAAGTCTATCCTGAAAGAAAAGAATTTGATTCAGCTGTACAAGTAGACAAGAAAGATATTTTTGGTGTTGTCACGTTAGGCGCCCCAAATTTGTCTCCTCCGGAGGGTCTGATGGACATGACCAGAGGTGCACTGAGGATTACAAATGAGTTATTTCCAGCTGCTTTTCACTTACCAAACGGCTTATTTTACGTAACAGTAGGGGGACTGGCCGTTACGGGTGAGGAGCAAGTACGGACTACTCCCTTTGAAAGAACATCCGTAACGGGATTTGCTTTTAATTCGTACGAAGCGGTTTGTGGAAACGGCTCTGCGACAGGTGATGGTGTGGTACCGATCGAATCTTCACATTTAGACGACGCAATTCAACTTACACTCGACAATTGTTTCCATAGTATTAACGCTCTCGATAACTGGTATGGAAGTGATTTATTTATTGACAAATGGCATTCACTGATGCTTGATGAACTCGACGCGAGAATGTGAAACATGAACTAAGAAACTTTTCGCAGCGAAAAGCTACCAAGATTAATGATGAGTTACGTCTATTGATGAGGTAACTTCAATGTTAACAAAGCCAGAAATGATCAAAAATCATCTCGATCCGGAGTAGTGCAAGATTCTACTTATTAAATGCAGGGCTGCTAGTTAGGGAATTCTACAGTGATTGATAAAGATGAAAGTGATTGAAGACAGTAATGCTGTCACTGTTACTTTGATACTTCATTTTCTGTTGTTGGTAGTAATTTTCCCACACGTTACTTGTCCTCGATGAATTTGCGTCCTGGTAGCCCCTCATCTTTTAATCATAACTTATTTGCCCTTAAGACACATCAAGAATTGAATTCAGTAGTTCTCATTTTATATTTCCATTCATTCTCAAACTCCTTCATCGTGCTTTTGTCCGCGCACTATCCCGTACATGCGTATGCTATCTAGAGCTACACGTCATGACATCAGAGAAACAGAATGATGACTCCGTTAGATATATGCATTATGGAAGAAGTGAAATATATCGTTGTTGGGACCAGTCACGTGAAACGTGTGATTTTCCATTTTTTGGTGACGTATTAGAGCCATAACTAAATTTGGATATCCGAACGAGCCCCCTGGCACTGCAAAGAGCAAAGGTTGTATTTCATTGAATCAGTCAAGTTAAGATTCAAATCAACTTTTTTTTTGCGAACTATATGCGAAATAAACTCGAAGCCCTAAACGTTCATGTTGGAAATTTAATTTTGAGAGTTACTTTATATTGATCGTTATTGTGTTATCTTAAAGATCTTCGTCGATATCAACAACCAAGTCACCAGCTTTAACAGAATCACCCGAGGTGACTTCAACATTAATTACAGTACCACTACAAGGAGCGCTGACGACAGTTTCCATTTTCATGGCAGAAAGTAGTACAAGTGGATCTCCAGCTTTCACCCTATCGCCTTTCTTAACCTTGGTATCTACTACAACGCCTGGCATTGGGGCACCTACACTTCCAACAACGTCAACCAGCGCTATTGACCTCTCCTTGATCGTTGATTCGGCATTCATATCTTTCACTCTTGCGACGCGAGGTTGACCATTCAATTCAAAGTTCACACTGATAATTCCATTTTCATCCGGGACACCAATACTCAAAAGTTTAACAATCAGGTTTTTGCCAGTTTCAAGTGTTACAATGAGTTCTTCTCCAACAGTCATTCCCTGCAAAAAGGTAGGAGTGTCAAGAATGGAAATTTTTCCGAACTCATTGCATCGAGAAAGGAATTCGTCAAATACGGCCGGGTACAATGCATCACTAAGCACATCAACATGACGGATAATGCGGCTTCCGTGCGCCCACTTCTCTTTAAGGGCAGCTTCTTTTTTTGCGAAGTCATACGGAGGCAACTCAGCACCTGGCCTTCCATCAAATGTTGGTTTATCTTTAACGACCTTTGTTCGAAGAGGTTCCGGAAATCCATGAGGCGGGATACCAAGATGACCCTGGAAATACTCAACAACGCTGTTGGGGAAGCTTAAAGTATCTGCTTGTTCGACAACATCATCCTTACTCAAGCCATTTGCGACCATAAACTGGGCCAAATCCCCGCATACTTTACTTGAAGGTGTAACTTTAACGATGTCACCAAGAAGAATATTTGCATCGGCATACGCTTTTTTCACATCTCTCCATTGACTAGCGAGACCTAGTTGACCACTTTGGAAGAGCAAGTTCGTGTATTGACCTCCAGGCATTTCATGAACGTAAACATCTGCAGAACCACTCTTTTGCCCGGATTCGAAAGGTGCGTATAGCTTACGGCATTCCTCCCAATAAGAATTGAGTTCGTGAACTTGATCCACCTGTAAAGAAAGATTATCGGGAACAGAGTGCATTAAGGCTCCAAGAGATGGCTGCGATGTCGTCCCGGAAAGAGAATCAATCGCGCAATCAACAACGTCTGCTCCTGCCTCATAGGCCGCTAAATAAGTAGCGACACCTGTTCCCGCAGTGTCATGAGTATGAAGATGGATAGGAAGGGTCGGAAATTCTCGACGAATATTGTTTATCAAAGTCTTTGCGTCATCAGGTGTAAGCAGACCTGCCATATCTTTGATGGCTAAAACATGGATACCACAATTTACTAACTCTTGTACAAAATTTAGGTAGTACTCGATATTGTACCGTGGACTACTAAGATTGGATGTGAAACATACTGTGCCTTCAATAATTCCGCCTGCTTCTCCCACTGCATCTATGCCTAATCTCATATTCTCAAGATAATTTAAACTATCAAACACTCGAAAAACATCCATTCCAGACTTTACTGCAGTGTTGCAAAATTCTCGAACTAGGTTGTCGGGATAACTTGTGTACCCCACAGCATTTGCCCCGCGGAGTAACATTTGGAATGGAATATCTGGCACCTTTTCTCTCATTTTTTCCAAGCGCTCCCATGGGCATTCTCGAAGAAAACGCATACAAACATCAAATGTCGCCCCACCCCAGTTTTCGAGACTATACGCGTTTCGCAAAGCAATGTTAGTGGCCGGAGCAATTTTTAGGATGTCGTAAGTTCTCATTCTTGTAGCAAGCAGAGATTGATGGGCATCTCGCCATGTTGTATCCATAACCTAAAAATATTGACGATGAGTGCGGAAAATTTCGTTTTAGTATATAGAGATGATCGTACCATAAGGCCGTCATGATCTCTAACGGCTTTTGCAAACGCCTCGGGGCCTTTCTCAACGTATATAGAACGTAGGGTGGGCGAGGTATCCTCCAATTCCCCAAAAGTAGGAGCGGCCACATCTTCTTTCGCCACTTCTATTCCTGTTTGCACACCTTTGTCTTCAGGTCCGTTCACGATTAAATTGCCTAAGAAATGTAATAATTTCTGGGCTCGATCCTGTGAAAACACAGGATTGAGCGCCTCGGGATGATCTTCAATGAACTTCGTAGTGACAGTTTGGTTGACGAAATCAGGATGACGCAACACATTCAAAAGGAAGGACTTGTTCGTTGTAACACCTTAACAAATGATGAACAAGCATGAGAATAGTTGCATTGCCATTTGCATTATGCGATTCCTTTCACAATTGTTACTCACCTCTCACGCGAAACTCCTCGAGAGCACGAATAAGTTTGCTAATAGCGTCAGATCGCTGGCGGGCTTTTGCCGTAATCTTCACCAGAAGTGAGTCATAGTGAGGAGTAATAATGCTACCTGGAAAGCCTGGACCGTCATCCAAACGTATGCCCATCCCGGCAGGCATTCTGAACACATCAATTCTACCTGTGTCTGGCCTGAGATATTTGAGATACCACTTCTCTGTGAGAAATATTCAAGAAAGGTCATCATTGATCACTCACCTAAAGTCATCGGCCGGATCTTCCGTTGTGACTCTCACTTGCATAGCGTAACCGGTAGTTGAAACATTTTCCTGAGTAAGACCAAGATCATCGAATGATTGTCCACTTGCAATCTTCATTTGGCTCTGTACAACATCAATACCAGTAACTTCTTCCGTTACTGTATGTTCAACCTAGAGTAGCAAGAATTGAGATTGCAAAGAAATGTCACAGTGAAGAACGAATTTGGCAAAAATCCTAACCTGCACACGAGGATTGACTTCCATAAAATAATGTCGACCCAATTCGTCAACCAAGAACTCAACGGTACCAGCATTTTTATACTTAATTGCACCAAGCAGATTGACGGAATCTCGGAACATATTCTCCCGAGTTGCTTCTGGAAGATCCAATGCAGGGGCAGTTTCAATCACCTTCTGGTGCCGACGTTGGACACTGCAGTCTCTATCATACAAATGGATAACATTTCCTGCTCCGTCACCAAGACATTGGACTTCAATCTAAAGTAGAAAAGAGTTAAGAATCAGATTAGGAACTTATCGTTTGACAAAACTTACATGTCTTGGGTTTGAAACGAATCTCTCTATAAACATACGACCGTCGCCAAACGCATTGAATGCTTCATTTGAAGCAGTAGTAAAGAGTTGTTCGAGATCTTCTTCTTTCATCACCACGCGCATACCCCTTCCTGAAAGAAAGCGCGATGTTATGAATGAATGGAGTTTCTTCTTATAAATAACACTGCTTACCTCCGCCACCCATCGCTGCTTTAACAATGACTGGATATCCAATAGTCGAGATGTATTCTTTTGCCTCCCGCACACTTGCAACCGTACCATCTGATCCTGGAACTAAAGAAACTCCAACCCTTTCAGCTAACTGACGTGCTTGTGTTTTGTCTCCGAGGACGTTTAAATTTTCAACCGTAGGACCAATGAACGTAATTCCAGCATCTGTAAGCGCTGCAGCAAACTTAGCGTTTTCAGAAAGAAAGCCATAGCCAGGATGAACAGCATCGACATTATTCTTGACGCAAATGTCAACTATGCCAGGAACATCCAAATATTGAGCAACTGGGCTCAAATCTGTGTTAAGTTGAAAGGATTGATCAGCTTTGAAACGATGCTGTTGAAAACGATCTTCATGCGAATAGATCGCACACATGGTGGGGATTTTAAGTTCATTTCCAGCTCTTCACAAGCAAATTAATCGAAAGGTCAATAAAGATAATGAAGAACGATATAGGACATCGCAAAACATCTATTTTTACACACCTAAAGATACGCGTTGCAATTTCTCCGCGATTTGCTGCAAGCACTTTTTGGAAAGGAATTTCTCCTGAACTCAACCAACGTCTTCCTGTGGAAGCAATGCTCCTCTGCATGAGTTGCCTAGAAAGGAGCTTCATGATCACGTGACAACCTATCTCTTTTTTGCTAACGACGAACTTACACCGACTTGAAGGAAATGCGAAGAAGATGAAGATTGTAGTATTATATTCTATGGTGTTCGTCAATCGTCAGTCGCAAAAGAAAATCTTTTCATTGTGATCTTTGACCGAAATACCCCGAGAAATGTATCTTTTAACTGACACAAAATAACGATTCTTGCGAACTTTAAACCTCAACTTCAACGCGCGATGATAGCCAGTCATAATTATTGTCGTTCACTATAACTTACTTCCAGTACTCTTAGTTGTTTTCTTCACAATTATCAACATCACTTGCTCTCGATTCCTTTTTTTCTGAAAGCGTGGTTTTAATCTCTTGAAATTTTGAAAGAAGTTTTGAACACAATGGCTACTTTCGATTCAACTGCCTTCGACGCCGTCGCAAACTTTTTTGGAGGTAGCGACAACTCCGATAAGAAAAAGAACGTTGACACCGATTCAATCAAAGATGAATTAAATATGTTATCGCGTGGAGGTTCGAAACTCGGTGTTGGAGCAGAAATTAAGAAAGAAGTTAAGGAAGTTTCCACTAAAGATAAATTTATGAAGAGGGTGCTCCAAAAGAAGCGCCGAAGAAACGACGAGGATGATGACACAGATGATGAAATTTCAGTTTCACGAACTTATGATTCTGACAATAATAGCGAGGAGGAAGAGAAAGGAAGGACTTCAATTGCGAAAGCAAAACTTTCGATACCAACTGCTCTTCTCACAGAACAGAGTAGTAGTACAAAGAAAAAGAAAAAGAAGAAGAAGAAGAAAAAACTTGTAAAGGAAACTTCACTTGAGATACCGTCTCCACCTGTACAAGAGAAAGGAGTTGGCGAAAGTTCAATCGCGTCTGAGAAGGAAATGACTGAAAAAATAGAAGTCGTTGAGATTGGTGAAGAGAAAAAGGTACCGGAGAAATTTAAGCGAAAGAAAGTTAGAAGCAAACAAAAAAACATTAGAAAGGATACACGACGAGCAATAGATAAACCAAGTCATTTAATTCTAGGACGTAGCAATTATGCTGGAAGACCAATTACAAAGGAGACTCGTTTGAGGCTTGACATGCCTGAACGAGTCCGGTATAATGGAAAAAAATGTTCGGTACAACAATCTATCGATCCTATTCCGGGCGAGGGCACACTTGCAATTGACAATTTCTTGAAAGTAGAAGGGGATGAGGCTGTGAAATTTACTGCAAATGAAGTGAAGAAGAAGAAAAAGTCTAAGTATAAAAATTTGCAATGACAATTCTAGCCAGTGGGTCAACACTTGACTCAGGACCCGCACGAGATTTGATTATAAAGTTTGCTGATAAAGCAGAAAATACGATTATATTAAGTTCACCGCAACACTGTGTACATAGAAATCAACCGAAGAGAAAGGAAATTTATCCACTTCTCTACGACACGCAAGTAGATCAATATGATGATTAGTGACGGAGATGTCTTGCTTACAGATCTACGTTCAGAAATTATTGCCCAGGGTATGAAAGCGGAATATAGCACTCACGACGGCTTTCAACAACTCGTTGTTAGTAATAGAGTAATACTGAGAAGAACTCTAGAAGGGAAAATAAATGTGGAAGGACCTTTATGTGAAGATTTTTATGCAGTGCGAAAAATCGTATGCAGCCATTACGTAACTCTATAATGTGATATTTGAACATTTGAAACTGTCATCGCGTAACTTAGGGTACTTCGTTATCAAACTTCTGCGATATTTGTTTGTTTAAAATGGGCCCCAAAAGGACACACAAAGTTACAAGGTTTTGCTGAAGACAGCGCGGCAGTTTTCCCTTTTAAGTTTAATTTCTTCTTAATGACGTAACTCCAGGTTGCGCTCTATGTTCTACATTTGGATTATGGTCTTTAATTTTTCCAATAAGCGAGGAAATATACTTATGACTTTTTTACTCCTACGAGTATGATAAAATCTCTTCCTAGTTACAATTACACTCATTTAATTCACGGGATGTATTCTTGTTCACGTCTATGACCTCATTGGGAGGAGAGGCAGGTCTCTATGGTTCCCTTACTTCGAGCTAATGAACCGTCTTCGAATGATTTTACATTCATCACGGTTTTCAGGTCTTGGTTACTTATGTTTATACGAGTTCCTAACTTAAATGAATAAGCTTACAATCTTCCACCAAATCCTTGTGTCCATCTATCATTTCCTATCGCAAATCGCTTGAAAGACTCTTCTCTAACGAGATTGGAACACTCGCGAATGGCTGGTTTTAAACCTGTCATGTCTCATACTTATGCTTGGGCCATATGTTGATCTTGACCGAAGACCTCGCCGCTGCCGCTGCCGCTGCCGCTGCCGCT
>Ga0209092_10003415_pt1 | contig 13793 bp, 13 predicted proteins | sample FraStrMetagenome_FD_187446 | JGI IMG/M metagenome (GOLD analysis project Ga0209092, IMG submission 187446) | Marine eukaryotic phytoplankton communities from Arctic Ocean - Fram Strait ARC3M Metagenome (SPAdes) (version 2) | ecosystem: Environmental > Aquatic > Marine > Oceanic | place: Fram...
TTTGAACGTTGATTGATCACATCTCCAATACTTAATATTTATGACTTCCGTTCTCTTTCAATAAGTACTTAAATTATTTATAGCGATAATCTCTAGATGGATCATACACCTTGAAAAATCTTCGCATGCAGTTTTCGCTGGATATCCAAACCAATGATCGATGATAGTATAACCGTTTAAGCGGTGTTTGTCTATCGACTAAATTATGATCGTGTTTATACCAAAGTTCGCGGTCCATGAAGCTACCGGTACGTAATTTCCGGGAAATGACCGAACATGGTTGGTTCTTGGTTCGCATGAAATCGTGTCAAGTCCAGCATGGGTTCACAATTCGATCGTATCGTACACTTTGAAGTTTGAAGTTTGAAGTTTGAAGTTTGAAGTACATATCCAAAAAAATCTTCTCTCTCCCTCTCTCTGCAAAGATACACACAAAGATACGGCAAAAGAAAAAGAAAATTATGTTTCGAATCCCGCTGCAAAGGATTTACACGATTGCCATTGACGCATATTCCTCATAAAATATTACATAAACACACAATACCCTCCATCCAAACATTCACACACACCAATAATACAAAACAATGAGCCCAACAACCCAAACATATGACTACGACTACCTCGTCATCGGAGGCGGAAGCGGAGGCATAGCATCTGCCAAAAGAGCAGCCGGATACGGCAAGAAAGTAGCCGTCATCGAAGAAGCTCGTCTCGGGGGCACGTGCGTCAACGTAGGCTGCGTGCCCAAGAAGGTGATGTGGAATGCTGCCAGCATTGCAGAGCTGTTACATCACGATGCCAAGGAATACGGGTTTGATGTGTCGTCGTCTAAGTTGGATTTTCGAACGTTGAAAGAGAAACGTGACGCGTACATTGTTCGTTTGAATGATATTTATGCCAATGGATTTAAAAATGCCAATGTAGAATCGATCACTGGTACGGCGACGTTTGTAGATGGTCACACGGTTGCGGTAGGAGATAAAACTTACACGGCCGAGCATGTCCTTATAGCTGTAGGTGGCAGACCTTCGTTTCCTCCTGGAGAAGGCATTTCTGAGCATTGCATTAGCAGTGATGGATTCTTTGAAATGGAAGATTTGCCTGAAAAAGTAGTCGTGGCAGGCGCTGGGTATATTGCTGTGGAGCTTGCAGGTGTACTTCGTGCGCTTGGTAGTGAGGTGCACTTGGTTTTGCGAAAGTACAATGCATTGCGAGAGTTTGATGAAATGATTGTTCAAGAACTCGCTACCGAAATGGAACGGCAAGGGATTATTATTCATCGAAATACCAGTGGTATTCAATCGGTGAAACTGAATGATGGTAATCAGAAAAAAATTGTAAGCACAGTCAATGGTGAGACGATTGATGATGTGGACGTTGTTCTGATGGCGGTGGGGCGGACTCCCAATGTCGAGAAGTTAAATTTGGAAAAAGCGGGAGTTGAATTAGCTGGTAAATACATATCTGTGGATGAATACTCGAAGACTTCGACAAAGAATGTATATGCCTTGGGTGATGTCTGTGGTAGGGTGGAGTTGACACCCATGGCCATTGCAGCGGGTAGAAGACTGGCCGATCGACTGTTTAGCAACTTAAAGCAGTTTGAAAATGCCAAGGTATCATATGAAAATGTCCCAACTGTAGTGTTTAGTCATCCTACGATTGGAACTTGTGGGCTTACAGAGGCCCAAGCGGTTGAAAAATATGGACGAGACAACTTGAATATATATAAGAGTCGGTTTGCCAATTTATTCTATGGTATTTTCGACATGGATTACAGCGATAAACCCAAGACTTCAATGAAAGTCATTTGTGCGGGTGTAGATGAAAAGGTTGTCGGATTGCACGTGATCGGAATGGGTTCTGATGAGATGTTACAAGGCTTCGGTGTCGCAATGAAAATGGGATGTACTAAGGCGGACCTTGATAGCTGTGTTGCCATTCATCCAACTGCCTCAGAGGAATTTGTTACTCTAGGACAGTGGGGTAAGTCAGTACAGGCTACAGGAGCCAAGGATTCTCCGCTCAATGGAGCTGAAGCTTCAGAGCCAACGTTGAAGAAGTAAATATAAACACAATTTTATTTTATTTTTTGGAATATTGTTGTATTAGCCCATTTTCCGACATTTCAGTGTCACTATCGCATTGGTAGTATTTAGCCATACTGCTGAACTTTCGGACAATACTATAATCGCATAACTATTTTGAGCTGGTCTTTATGACCTTAGCTTCATCTTAGTTTAACATCTTATATTGTTATCAACCTATATTCAATAACCGATTCAAAACCCAACAACAAGCTAATCAACTATCGAGAAGTGTCGATCAACGGATACCTCACATACCCAGGCATTCAGCGATTACACACACATATCAAGGCTACATCTGCCCCCATCCGTGCAATAGCTCGTGGCAACCAAACAAAGGGCCATATGGGCACCATGCACCATACGACGTTAAATGATATTACGTTTGACCGCTCCTTTGAATACTAGCGTTGCTTCAACTTTTTCATTCATAAAACGAATTCAAGGAGAGATACAAGAATTGTCGACAGATTTTCAAAATAGATACAATCCCCACAACAGAAAGTTGGAACTCTTGATGGTCGTAGTATGCTGACACTGAGCGATGACCAAGAGCCTGATGATCTCTTGACGTTATATGATGTTACGTTTGACCGCTCCTTTGAACACTACCGTTGTTTCAACTTTTTCATTCATAAAACGAACTTAAGGAGAGATACAAGAATTGTCGGCAGATTTCCAATATAGATCCAATTCCCACAACAGAAAGTTGGAACTCTTGATGGTCGTAGTATGCTGACACTGAGCGATGATCAAGAGCCTGATGATCTCTTTAATAAGATTTCTGCATTAATAGAGCAGTAAAGCAACAGTGGTATTGACGAAGAAATATATATATATTAATCATGCGATGCTAGTTGGGCCAATGATATATGAGTACACCCTGATGCAAAAATTGCTGTCCTAACTTAAACACAAAATATCGAGTTGCGAACGACAACGTACGAAGGAAGAGAAGAGTGGTAATAGCGATGATAATGAACCTCATGGTGAGATTGATTCAGATTAATGTAGAAATAAGACTAGACTGCGCTAGCAAGTTAAGCTTCGGAACTGAGCCCAGAATCTAAGTTAATGTGATTACTTTGACATACAAGGGCAGCAAGAATGCTGGCCGCAAAGAAGGCAGTTGTTGGGATCTCAAAAGCAGCGAGATAACACCAACGCGGGAGACATAGAAATTGAATATTGCCTGGCCTCTATGAAGAAGTTGGATTAATGGGGAGTGTACTGGTCGGTTGTCCGAGCAGCGGTCATATCAGGGAAGGCAAAGTTGATGATATTGAAGTGACTGACGTGGTTGTACTAGTTTTTGGGATCAATTACGACAAGATAGTGGGTAGTCGAAGCCAAAGTTAAAATTGAGTCAGTTAGCAGTGGTGTTGAGACAGTGGTCGTCGATGAAGGTGCCCATATTATATTTTAATTTAAAACGATAACATCGAGAAAATTCTTTGTAATATATTGTGTTAACATATTCAGAAGTCCAATTCCTGCATCTCCTTCCCAACGAAATCGTTTCGACATTATCATTTGTAGGAAGTTTTGAATCTCTGATGCATCAATTTGTTGCTCTTGCTAGAGTGATACTCATTCGATCATTGATGAAAGCCCCTGCCGTTGGATAGGGTTTGCCCCATTCTTCTAAGAGCAACTTTGTATGCCTCTTGAGAAATACTCTCGCTTTGAAATCGTACAGTCTGTCCGTCGATGTTACAATTTTTTCTCCCTTTCTCTTGTCATTCGAAAACCTTCTTGGATAGTAAGTTCCTATTAAGTCTTGCTATCAAGGTTAGTTACACGCACATCAATAATAGTATCAGTCGATTCCTCCCAAAAGTCGAGAATCAATAGATCTTCGCGATCGGCGTTCGGAAAGTTGGACGAAGGGGAAGCACATGACTGGTGCGTTTTGGTATCATTGGCACGCATCGGAGCAGGATTAATTATAGGTTTGTATCGGGTACGGTATGGACTAAACACTTAATTATTATGATTTCCATATAGCAACATTTATAAATATTTTCAAATACATAGGAGCTCGCTTTGATCATCTTGATATACTTTATTCACCTGCTTGATAGGCTAAGATTGGATTTGTGAAAGAGAGATGAATAGTCAGAGACTTTGAAATGACAAGGAAGATTTGAAGATCAGAGGAGAGTTACAAATTACAATACTTCCAAATGATTTAAAGTCACATGGGAGAGTTAAGTCCGAACGCAGAGAGTCGCCAACAGGTGTAATAATTTTTGGCATAAATCCCTAACTAAACGTTTCCAGTAATATAAAATGAATGGTAAAAGTAACTCTTGTCAGAAAGTTCGCTTAATAGATCCCTAACGATAACGCTTACTGAAGCTTAAGTTCCATTGCTTTTGTCAAGAATTGATATGCTCGCAAATTCCATATATGAAGTCATTTTTAGTTGTTTTTGAATTCTTTAATAGTTGCCTGGGGGTCGACTTAGGTAAAAGATAAAAATATTGAATGTTAGCAAAGTACTAGATTTCGTTCCACTTCAACGCAAAATTTTTACGTTAGAGTCATGACTGCTGCGTAAATCATCGTGTGATATTCTTAAACCGAAAGGAGAAGATAAGCTCACATACCGTCAACTGAAAGCTAAAAGAAATTTGCTGATATTAGACTTCTAAGAATCCAGAAGCCAGGTTTGCGAATCGTTATGAAAGAAAGTTGACAAAAAGTGTGTCATACGACATACTATAGTTCCCAGAGGCTCATTTAGCGAGTGATCTATATAATTAAAAATTTATTGTTTTACTTCAAATTGAACGATAAGATCACCTCGTTTCGGGCCACCTTTCACAGGCATGCCCTTACCTGGAACAACCTTCCTATCACCCGTCCTTATTGGAATAGTGACGTCTTCAGTATATATTTCAACAATTTTCCCATCAGGCATAGGCAACTTAAGTCGGAGCCTTCCATTTTCAGCTTGATCGGATGAGAGTTTGCAAATCCACAGCAAGTCGTCGTTTTCGCGTTTTAAATAAGTGTGCTTTCGTTCCTTCATAATGAAAGATATGGGGGGAAATGAATCACGTGCCTGAAAGTTAACCTTTGTCCCAGCTTTCCAACCAGGCTTTACTTCGATAGTGTATATTCTACTATCATGCGATTCCACACCCTGATAATTGTTGGAGTTAACGTTTGGGTTGCTCACCTTCAACTTCTTTGTGCACTTCTCACTGCAATATAAATCGTCCAGCGAACAATAAAAAGATCGGACAATCGGCGTTTGGCGTTGGCTTGGCCTTCGCTTTCCTTTTGAAGATCCAAAGTCCCCAAATTGTGAATAGAAAGATCCTCCTTGATTTCCAAACGCTTGCTCAAATATCGAAGCCAAGTCAAATTCATCGTTTCCGAACATCGACGAACCACTATTATGAAACTGAAATGAACCATTTCCATTACCAAAAGGCGACGACGAAGACGAGCCCGGACTAAAGCTAGGATTATTGACGACGTCATCACCATATCGATCATACATCTCTCTCTTTTCTTCATCAGATAAAACCTCGTAAGCCTCAGTAATTTGCTTGAATTTCTCACTAGCCTTTTCACGTTCCTCTGCTGGCACCTTGTCCGGATGATGTTTGAGTGCCATGCGTCGATATGCCTTCTTTATTTCTGTGCCAGATGCCGTCTTAGGTACTCCTAGCTGATTGTAAAGACATTGATTATTCGTAGTCGGCGTACCTGAGGTTCTTGTTATGGTGAGGAGTATTATTATTATTGTGAAGAATAGAAACATTGCTTGGAATATCGCAGCAGCAGCAGCAGCAGCAGCAGCAGTAGTAGTAGTAGTGACGCCTATTTCAATATGTTTTGATTATGGTTTGTCTTTAAATATTCCTTTTATTTTTTTATTTTTTTAAATGCAATGAATAGTTGTCGTCGGATGAAGGATGAAGGATAAAGCCTTTCCTGTGAATGAAGGAATGAATAAAATGAATTACCGGTACTGCATTATACATGTATTTAATACAAGTACTGCACCGTAGACCGTAGTAGACCTAGCGTATTTTTTATTCGCGATTGTAAATGCGAATAGTACGATTGTAAACTGTAAACGTTTCTGCAGTTTTTTCGATTGTAAACAACAGTTTTTCGATTGTAAATTGTAAATGAAACTACTGAATTATAAATTGTAATCAACAATATTCCGATTGTACCCTATCTCGCGTTGACGATTCCTCTGCTCCACGACGTATTTATTCCTGTCCTAATCAATTATAAGGACTACAGTAATTTGATATTGATAATAGGACCGCACATTACAGACACAATATTTTCCTAATCTCTCGACTTTACTTGACTATACGTTTCTCTTTTCTTGGTGCTCTGTGAAATGTCATTATAACAAATGGACTGGAATGAAAAACGAGGTGCCGATGCTTCAGCGTATCAGGGATACACTTCAACGGAGAATAAATTTAATTCATCGATTGGATAGGATGTCTCTTATTCTCACCATCGTCAGAAGGCACTATGGTACAATTACGAGAGGTGAAGAAAATTTGAGAGTGGATGACTGAAGAGAAAAAAGCTATAATGTTAATAATCGGCTTGTTAAGGACGAAAATGGGATGGCAACAAATTCGATGCTATTTGAATGGTTTATCACATCCAATCCTTGTTAATAGTTCTCACGGAAATAGCCAACAAACAGACAATGTAGAGATCGAAGTTTGCGTAACGAGCGTTTTTGTCTATATGAATTCATTCGAACATGTGTCGTGAAACTACGTTGTCGGTAAAGTAGTCAAGAAAATGGTGATTTGAATATTCCATCTTTTGATGTAAGTGTGAATGGTACTGTAACGGACATTTCAGAGCAAAATATATGTGACATTCTACCAACGACTCAAATGCTTTAATGAAATGATAGTGGAACTCTACTTATTCATTTTGGAGAAGATCCGCCAGTAATTGCGAAAAGTTCTATCGATGACCAGAAAAGATTGAATGAGCATTTATTGACTTTTCAGGTAATCAGGACTGTCTCGATTTGATTAAAAGTAGGCCACTTGGTATTCTAGCCATGTTACACGACGAATGTTGTTTGCCAAAAGAAAGTGACCGAAACTGTCTTCCATATGAGTTCATTGATTTTGGAGTATTACACTTCTTGACAACCTATCATTCATACTAACAATTTAATCGCCCGGTAATCAATGTCCAGTCAATCGTATCTGCCTACAATGTCAAAAACAATGTATGATTCATCTTGATTAATTTAAAGACGAAATTTGATGCTTCAAAATTATTTATTGTTATATCATTCCACATTTCAATACCGTCATAATCCACCCTATATAATATAACCAAAAACGTACCCCTACTGTATTCCATATAATTGCAATGATGTTGGAGTATTAAACTTCTCGACGACCAATCATTCTACAAACCTCGAACTCCTGAAGATACTACGTTATTCTTTAACCCCTATTTATGTCATATAGTTTGTCCATAACGGATAGCGGAATAGCGGAATATCACAACCCTCTCTATTTCTCTCTTTCTCTCTACATGTGGGAGAATCCAATTCACAACATCTCTACAGAAATAAAGAAAAATCTTGTCCAAAGATTTATTTCTTCCCACGCGAGAAAGGGAGAGGCCGGCTAGTGACGATAAACTTCACAACTGCGTATTCTCTAGAGGGAGACAGTTATAAAAATGTCATTCCTATTATTTGTGTGCATCCGCATCATTTTTCCCTCACATTCACATTGTTAGTAATCGATACCGTGCATTCCTTTACTCCTCACAATCGATATTCCTGCCGTGATCACTTTTCTTGACTTCGTGATGATCTTTGTATTTTTATTTTTTACTTTTACTTTGCCGTAAGGAGAGTTTTCGAGTATCATGAATCATGAAGCGTAAAATCTGAATTTTTGCTTTCACTTTTACTCTACCGCAAGGATTGGCCTTGGTAGTTTGGTATTACGCTAATTTTCATCTCGCTACATTCATATGATTCTTTAAGTCAACGAGGTTCAGTGTTTGTGTTAGTCTTAGGATATGAATTATGATTATGACCATCAGCAAGGTAGAGTCTAGGGTTAGGGTTAGGGGTTAAGGCCTTCCTGCCACCACTCGCCGAAGACACAACACACTCATTACACACCCACTCTCACTCTCACTCTCTCTCACTCTCACTTTTTAGAGAGAGAAAATAATGCAGCTCACCACAATGGTATTATTCATTAATCATTAATCTATTCTTCTAATATTCTTTCTTCTTTGATTCTTTCTCTCTTTTCCTATTCGCACACTCTTACCACACCTCGATTAATTATCTTGACAATTTGCCTCACTCATCTCCTCTTTCAACTGAAATGTCTTCTTCTGGTGAGTCATCCATAGCATCAACATCGCCAATGTCAGCAGACGAACAGACAGCTGAAGTCACCACAGACGGAAACCACGAAGATTTAACGTTCTTTGGCCAGGTTCGGAAGTACATAAATGATTCACCATTTACCGGATGCGGACGGCAATCAATGATGTGGGGCATCGGTACAGCTGCCGCCATGGGTTTACATAGATGGCGGATGGGTTCGAGATTTGGCATGATAAAAAACTCATTTTTTGGGACTGTGTGTCTTATTGGGTTGCCTGGTTATTATCTGTGCACGAACGAGAAAATATGGAAACGACAAAATATTGAGGTGATGATGAAAGCATCGAACATAAAACCAGAAGAAGAGATGCCGGAAGAAAGAAGTTTGGATGACCATCCATTTCTGGACAGATCCGAGAAAGATGATGATTTAAATAGTTTTGAAGATGACCTGATGATTTATAAAAAGAAGGAAGGTTTGCTTTGGGAAAGCAAATCGGGGGAAGAAAATAAAGAGAATAGTAGCAATTAGCTGAAGAAATATAGTACGCTCAAATTTGGTCAAAGCGATGGAAAATTAGAACATTAGATGAAAAGCGTGAGCTTACAGGATTCAATACTCTGACAAAGTTTTGATTTGTAAAGACCTCTCGTGACGATCTGAAAATCAAATTACCTTATATTGGTAATTTAATTAATAATTAGCAGGTACCCAAATGACTTTTTTTGATGACTCTCAAATGAGGAACATCAGTTTTGAACTTGCCATCCTTATTCTTGCACAATCCTAAGCCATCATCAAGTATTAATATCTTCCTATACTAGGTATAAACGCACCATAACACGTTTATGGTTTCTATATGATAGAAACATATGATTGATCGAAATAAGATATCATATAATCTGAAAATATATGATGAATTTTAATTCGTATTTCCTGACTCATATATCTGTATATTATTTGCTTGATCCTCATATACTAATTTTGTAAAACTTATGTTTGAAGCTGAGTTCATTCGTTGCAGAAAATTATCTATGCCGTCGCCGTTTCTTCTTTCCATACTTGAAAGCACTACCGTATTCTTTTTGAAGCTTAAGAGCTCGTCGATCACATCAACTAACATCATCCAGCTCTTCCCATACAAAGGTTCAAATACACAGTCACAATGAATGACAACATCAAAACCATTTTTATTATCGCTCTCTTCTAATAACGCATGCGCATTCTCACGTGACCAATCTAATGTATATGCTTTTACTATTAAATTAGAACCAAAAAGCTCTTCTGTCGTAAAGTTATTCTCCAAGTTGCGCCTTAATTGATCTAACAAGCTTTCCTGATCGCTCAGGACAGTTGTAGCGCCTCTCAAGCTTGCAATCATTCCTGGAACTCCCAATCCACAACCCAATTCTAATAAACTAGGTCTGCTCTTTCCATTCATAATTGAATACGCAACATTATCTTTCGAATATTTTTCATTGTACATATAATCAATTAACCGGATTGCGGCGTGCCATACTCGTGTACCGGCCCATTCCGCCCCTGAAAAAATCGGCGCTATATCCTTTTCTTCAAGTAATGTAGTAAGTTGGAGCGTTCGAGATCCATCAAATGAGCACGATATGCCTGTTTCGATTCCATTCTTATGATCGAAAATGGATTGAAAGTTAATTATTTCTAGGCAGCTGTCAATCGACGAATCATCGCCGTCATCATTATTTACAAATTCTTTTTCAGCATTCATTTTTTGTCAATTGTGTTTTATCGTGTCATATCTCGGTTCCGTCAACTCCGTGTTTATATCCTTTCTACTTCACTTCACTTTACTCCATCATCATTATCATCCATATCTCCCTCGGAGAGAAAGCTCTGTCTCTGTAGCTCTAGCTCGAAAGAGCCGAAAGATAGAGGGAAAAGAAGGTTCTGGTTCTGGTTGGCCCTGAAAAACCTATGAACATATGAACGTTCGTATCGAGCGAGACTTGCATATGTACCGGGTTACGTCATTTCCCTCACATTTTTCTTCTTTTCTCCCGTTTTTCAATTTTCAACACACTGAAAAAAAATGTTATCATTTCTCGTTGACAGAACCACCACACGCCCCGTAATAATACCGGCATATGCATGTAAAAAAAATACTTAAGTACAATCCATCGAGCATGTCTAGGAAACGAGCACTGCTCTTCATACATGCATTAAGTAACGACTATTTGTTGGCGAATAATCTCCAAGGATCGGCAGCATTCTCTTTTGTTCAGCCTTTCAATGCAAGAAATAGTAGAATTCATAATGACAGAAAATTGTCTCACTCAACTACAAGACCGGTGAAAGGTGAAGATAGTGTCGAGACAGATGCAGAATCGGAAACAGAGTTGCAAAAAGCATTGCGTAGAGCCTTTGAGAAAGATATGGGATTAAGTGCGACGACGGATGCAAATAGGAGTAAATCTATACGAAGGGAAAATGATGCGTGGTACGCACACGATGATTATCAAGGATCTTTACCATTTGATTGCACTTCTTGTGGAAAGTGCTGTAAGACAAAGGGTAACGTTATCATGAGTCCATCTGAAGTAAATGCTGCATCTTCTTTACTTGGTTTGTCATTGAAAGATTTTACAAAGATGTATGCATCGCACAAGGCACCGCATTCGAAGGAACGACCAGATGAGTTTTGGTTGAAGATTCGAAGTAATGAGACATCGGGATGTATTTTCCTTAAAGACAATTTATGTTCGATTTATGAAGCTCGTCCTTCGCAATGCTCGACGTATCCGTTCTGGACATCGATTATGGATAGTGGTGAAAGCTGGAATAAAGAAGTTCGACAAAGTGACGATTCTACAGTAGGACCGTATTGGACGGCAGAAAACGGGGGATGTGAAGGAATGTCGTACACATTTGACGACAAAAACACCAAGGATGCTTCTTCAAGCGTTTCGATTTATGACGCCGTACATGAGCTGAGTGTGTATGAACGTTCAAAGGCAGCAGCACCACAGCAGCATAAATTTGAACCAGTGTAAATTAAAAAACTAGCGAAGTAACTCGATAACGTAATAAAAATTAAAATTTATTTTGATACTTCTAGTTATCAGCTTTTTATACAAAAACTTCTTATTCAATCGAAATTTGAGATTTACCAAATTTAAACATTAACATGAGTGTTTCCGTCATCTCATTTTGCAGTCAAAAGTTTTCTAACTCTCCTCCTAGATAATCGACATTGAGTTTCACACATTGAGTTATTTGGTGGTGAAAGCTATTGTGTAAATGATGCAAGTTAGATCATCCCATATTATCCAAGGGCGTCTACATTTGCATTCCCACTTCAAAATTAAGAATCGGTCCTATGTTAATAAACCACCAGATGCTTACATTGCAACTTCAAAGAAGATATATTCTTTCAAAGATTCTAAAAGATACAAAAAAATTAAAATTATCTATGAATTCCATTGGGATGAAGAGCAATTCAGTTCAGTTTCTTGGTGAATCCAGTCACCCTGATGCACCCATAACTCTAGACCATATTTAGGCCCGGAAGTATCCTTCACTACAGGAAGGGCCTCTCGTGTCATTCGCGAATCAATCCTAAACGGATTATTATTTAAAACACTCGTATAAACAACAAGACGTCCAGCCTTTGGCTCAATAAACATCCAATCCAGGTCGGGAAATCCTTCTGCTCCACCTTCATCGACCTCTGACAGAAACAATAAAATAGAAATACACCGAACACCACTTGGCATCCAAGAATCCTCCTCTATGTAATCATGATGCACGCCCTGTGATTGACCACGTTTATACTTTACAAATCGACCATATTCAAAATTGCGTATCGGAATTTGAAGCATGTCGGATATTTTGTGAACTGTTTTTTCGAATACTTTGTCATAAGCACACTTCGATGTAGTATCGCACAACATTGTAGAGAAACTTTTACCCCAATGATCGTCACCTTGATTCTTCCATGAAAGGACTTTATTATTACTATTATTTTCGATCAAATCAATTAAATGATTGCATTCTTCTTTTGACAAGTAGTCGTCCCATTGTAATATCCAAGGATCGTTTTTAATTACCTGTACAGTTGCCTTATTATTTTTCTCATCGTTGGCATCGCTATTACTCAGAATGTTTTCAAAAATAGCATGGATATGACCATTTTGAAACACCGACATTCTATTTTTTTGGTAATCGTCATCTTTTCTCTGACACCTTTCTATATCTTCAATTATATGACATTTACGACATGCCAACAAACAATTCGAAAACATATACTTCGACTGAATCGAACACAGCCCTTCAACTGCCCAACGAGCACATGACATATCCCTATTGGTGCATTTTTCACGCATATAATCCGTATAATTCTCCCTATCGCTCATGGTACCAGTAGCATAATCCTCCATATCCCGAATCACTTGTTTCACGTCTTCACTATTCGAATGATCTTGATTCACACCCAAATCCATGCGCACGTACATTTCCATTAAATCACGCTCGTCACTTCCATAATCAACACAGACCCAACAGCTGCGCTTACACGCGTTTCTCATGTAGATAGGATTAATCAAGCATTCACCTTTTTCGGCCCATAAATCACAATATCCGTGTTTATCCGTACAAGCTTCTTCGTCCACCGCAATGGACGAGGACGATGCCATGGTACAGGTACAGGTGCCATCATCTTCGTTCGTACATTGCGGTGCGACTTCGAGGTCGAGTCCTTCGGAAGGGCACACCGAGTGTGTCCATATCATAAGTAGTAGTGGTAACATAAGAAACGTGTTGCATCGTGGCATTGGATGGGATTGGTTTATTTTGGAAGATGATAATAATTTCGGTTTGTCATGTTCGTAGTGGCTGTAGCTGTCCATTGTGATGATTGGATGAATGGATGTTTGGTTATGGATTAGATGATGTTTTTTGTTTGTGATGAATGGCGAAGATGAATGGTGAAGATGAAGATGAAGATGAAACGGAGATCACTTTCAATTTATCGCAGTGATTGTGAAATACGAGACAATACGAGAATACAATATATTAATTATATTAATACAATAGAGAGAGACAATCAGAGAGGGGTTGCTTGTTGCTACTAGATTAATGCCAATGTGGTGAGCTATCTTAGCCTACCGGTGTAGTGCTTGTTGTATCTCGTATCTTCGGCGAGTGGTTGCGGGCGGCCAGCAGGCCTATTTATATGAGGAATTATCCTCAAATTATACAAATAGCTTATTTGAGGAGCATTTCAAAATCGATTTGAGGCTAAATGAGGAACTTTTAATAAAGCTTGTTATTTCATCGAATAAGAGCTTTTACTTGA
>Ga0209092_10003416_pt1 | contig 13790 bp, 11 predicted proteins | sample FraStrMetagenome_FD_187446 | JGI IMG/M metagenome (GOLD analysis project Ga0209092, IMG submission 187446) | Marine eukaryotic phytoplankton communities from Arctic Ocean - Fram Strait ARC3M Metagenome (SPAdes) (version 2) | ecosystem: Environmental > Aquatic > Marine > Oceanic | place: Fram...
TGAAAAATTAAAAAAACTACATAAAAAACGATATAGGATTACCACTAGGAGCAACCCCAACGCTCTTAATTAAAAACTAAAACAAGGCAAGCAAACAACATAATATAAAATCACCACACTCCCCTTCCCGACGACCCTGAACTTAAAAAAAAATCAAAAAAAAGGCCCGAAACGTTTAACCGCTCGAGCCTCCCAAACGCTCCCTTATAAGAAGCGCCCATCAAAAGATACTAACTAATCAAAACTACGACCCTTACCAGCAGCAATACGCATACGTAACGCATTCAACTTAATAAAGCCCTCAGCATCCTTTTGATTATAAGCACCCTCATCATCATCAAAAGTCGCAATCGCCTCATCAAACAAACTGTCATCCGACTTACGCCCAACAACAATCACATTACCCTTATACAACTTCAAACGAACCACACCATTTACACATTGCTGTGACTCATCAATCGCCGTCTGCAACATTTTACGCTCAGGCGACCACCAGTAACCGTTATAAACCAACGAAGCATAACGCGGCATTAACTCATCTTTTAAATGCGCCACTTCACGGTCAAGCGTAATCGATTCAATCGCTCTGTGTGCACGCATCATAATGGTGCCACCCGGTGTTTCATAACAACCGCGTGACTTCATGCCCACATAACGGTTCTCAACAATATCCAATCGACCAATACCGTTAGCACCACCCACTTCATTTAATTCCGTCAACACTTCGGCTGGCGTCTTCGCTACACCATCAATCTCAATGATGTCGCCTTTTAAATAAGTCAGCTCCATATAAGTCGCTTTATCTGGCGCGTCTTCTGGGGCTACTGACCAACGCCACATATCATCTTCAGCTTCTGACCACGGATCTTCTAAGTTGCCGCCTTCGTAAGAAATATGCAGCAAGTTAGCATCCATTGAGAATGGCGATTTTTTACCGCGCTTCATTTCAACAGGAATATCATGCTGCTCGCAATATTCGAGTAATTTATCGCGTGAGTTCAAATCCCATTCACGCCAAGGTGCAATGACTTGAACGCCAGGCTTCAAGGCATAAGCACCTAACTCAAAACGTACTTGATCATTACCCTTACCTGTCGCGCCATGCGAAATCGCATCAGCACCAGTTTCATTCGCAATATCAATCATGCGCTTGGCAATTAATGGGCGAGCAATCGATGTGCCTAATAAGTATTCGCCTTCATAAATCGCATTGGCGCGAAACATAGGGAATACATAATCGCGGACATACTCTTCACGCATATCGTCGATATAAATTTCTTTTACGCCCAAGGCTTCTGCTTTAGCACGTGCTGGCTCAACTTCTTCACCTTGACCAATATCAGCAGTAAATGTCACCACTTCACAGTTGTAGGTTTCTTGTAACCATTTGACGATAACCGATGTATCTAGTCCGCCAGAATAAGCCAGTACTACTTTTTTAATATCACTCATAGGTTTTCACTATCACTCAGGGCGTTATCACAGCAGTTCGCTGTCGCCATATTTATGGGGCTCGCTGACATGCAAAGGATTAAAACTATGCTCAGCGAAAAACGGCGGCTAGTTTATCGAAAAAAGACCTTCGCTGACACTCTTGCAGCCAATAGACAGCAATTAGTCAGGAAAATAGTGTATTCAGATGGAATAAATAGAGGATGAACAGCTAAAAACGCTCAACAAAGAGCAACTACTGGATTATCGCTGGCTAATGGCCGCGCCTAGCTTATCGAGTCGAATAGTAACTCGGCGGTTAGTTGAGCGCCCTTCAGCTGTTTTATTACTAGCAACCGGAAAACGCTCACCATGAAAGCGGGTAGTCACCTGCTCGGCTGAAATACCTTTATCGACAAGATAAGCCGCTACTGACTCGGCACGTTTTTGAGAGAGCTGCGAATTATAAGCGCCACTTCTCAAATCATCGGTATAACCATCAACATATAACTGTTTTATGTCTGTATCGGCCTCAACATAGCGAACAATGGTGTTTAACCAGTCCATAGTCTTAGCGGTTAGCTTCCATTGATCTGCATCAAAGTGCACCCGCGAGCGCGATAACTGTTCAAAGCCAACTGGCATTAACTGCTCTAAACACTGTAAATACTCATTATAGGCCGCGCGAAAATGCACCGATGACAAACCAACTTTTATAAGCTGTGGCTCAGTCATGCTCGCTGGCGCTGTGGCCAGCAACTGATCTTGAGGACGCGCTCGAGACTCATGCCCTCGACGTATAAAGTGGGGAGACATACCTTTATAGAGCTCATTGAGTAATTGATCAGCCAGCATGGCATCTAAATTAACCGGAGTGTCGCCCTGAGCAATGTTAACCAAGCCCAAATTAACTGTTCTTAGCGCTGGATTCCAATTAGGCGCTTCAGATTGTAATAAAGCCTGTCCTTGCGCCATAGCACTCGAAAACGACTGTAAATAGAAGCGAAGTGGCTGGCCAGCACTGCTATCGAATACTGCGCGACCAAATGAGGGGATCGGCTGAGTTAACTGGCACTGCAATACATGACTATCTGACAGCCATGTAGCCTGATCCATTCGAGGATGAAAGGTTGATGCTTGCACACTCGAAAAATAGACCCCATTCATAATTAAGATCATCGCCACTAACAAAGCGTTAGAGCTCAAACATTTACGCATTTGAAGGCTTAATAAACGTTTAGATAATTCCAAACATTGATGGCTAAAGGCTATTGGCATAGTTATGGATATTTTCCAGTGTCATTTAAATGCTAATTATTTAAAAGCAAATCATTATCTAAACTAATAACGGCCAAATCACCGATTTCTTTACCTTTGCAAATGCATAGCTTGAATTTAAAATAGCCCAGTACCATCTAAAATAGCCCACTACGGCTAAAGCCCTCAACATGACAGGCTTAAATATGCTATCTTCCCAACAAATATAGGCAATCAATGACTTCAGCAACCACAATTACGCTAACCCAACCTGACGACTGGCATATCCATTTACGTGATGGCGCTGCACTTGCTCGCACGGCAAATGATGCCGCTAAACAGTTTGGCCGTGTCATTGTTATGCCTAATTTGGTACCTCCCGTCACCAATGCTGCCGAAGCAGAAATTTATCGCAATCGTATAACTGCTGCAGTTAATGAAGACTTATCACTCGACCCATTAATGGTGCTTTATCTTACTGACCTGACTAGCCCGGCCGATATAGAAGCCGCAGCAGCATCAGGTTCAGTTCATGCGGCTAAATTGTATCCTGCCGGTGCCACCACTAATTCCGACAGTGGTGTGACAGACATCAAAAATATATACCCAGCGCTAGAAGCCATGCAAAAAACGGGTTTGGTGTTAGCGATTCATGGTGAAGTTACACACAGTGATATTGATATTTTTGACCGTGAAGCTCAGTTTATTGATTCAATATTAAAACAAGTCGTTAGTGACTTTCCTGAATTACGTATTGTCTTTGAACACATTACTACGCAGCAGGCTGTCGAATTTGTTGAAGCAAGCAGTGCTAATATAGTGGCTACTATTACGGCCCATCACTTACTTTATAATCGCAATGATTTACTCGCCGGAGGCATTCGCCCTCACTACTATTGCCTTCCCATTTTAAAACGTCAGCGTCATCAACAAGCCTTGCTTGAGGCAGCGACTAGCGGCAATCCTAAATTTTTTCTGGGTACTGATTCAGCACCGCATTCACAACAAAACAAAGAAAGCGATTGCGGCTGTGCTGGCGCTTATACAGCTCATGCGGCTATTGAATTATATGCAGAAGCCTTTGACGGCATGAATGCATTAGACAAACTAGAAGGCTTTGCCAGCTTCTACGGTGCTGATTTTTATAAACTGCCTCGCAATACCGGCACAATTACTTTAGAAAAATCGAGCTGGCAAGTGCCGTCTCAATTACCCATGGCAGATGACCAACTAATTCCGCTGCGTGCTGGACAAGATATTTTATGGCGGTTAGTGAATAAATGAGTAATGAAATGACCGACGTAAGTAATGCCTCAGATAATCCAGAAGAGCAGCCTATCGAGCATTTAATGGAAAATCGATTTCGCGGCTATTTACCCGTTGTTATTGATATAGAAACCGGTGGCTTTAATGCGGCTACCGATGCGATGCTAGAAATTGCTGCCACTATTATTAAAATGGATGAGCAAGGCAACGTTTATTGCGGCGAAACTTATAGCTACCATGTTCGACCGTTTGAAGGCGCAAATATAGATCCTGCTGCACTTGAATTTACAGGTATTAATCCAGACCACCCGCTGCGACCTTCGCAAAATGAAGATGTGGTTTTAGGTGATTTATTTAAACATGTGCGTGCAGAGTTAAAATTAGTTTCTTGCAAGCGAGCCATTATGGTCGCCCACAATGCCGCTTTTGATCAGGGCTTTTTAAATGCCGCACTAACGCGTTGCGATATAAAACGCAGTCCTTTTCATCCATTCTCTAGCTTTGATACTGCCGGCCTTTCTGGTCTTGCACTTGGCCAAACTGTTTTAGCCAAAGCTTGCTACCATGCGGGCATTGCCTTTGATAACGAAAATGCCCATAGCGCCAGCTATGACACACAGAAAACAGCCGAGCTGTTTTGCTATATTGTTAATCGTTGGAAATCACTGGGTGGCTGGCCTTTACCACCAATGGAAAAGCCGACTAAAGCACCCTCCGAAAGTTAAAATATTCATTAAATTGAAGTATTAATACAAAAGATCACTCTCTTAATAAAGCCCTGCTGCATTCCTTTTAAGGCTTAATTCAACCCATCATCCATCTCCGCAACCCACCTACATTTAGCTGAGCACAGATAAAATAAGGTAAATTAGTAAGCGCTTACAATCAGTAAGAATATTGATTTATAAGTGTTTATGACGTTAATGGGCCATTCTAAACCACACAAACTCAAACTAGGGTTTCAAGCAACAACACAGTCGCAAAAAAAACAGCTAAAAGTAAAAAAACTCACTTACCTCAACGAAATCGAGTCCGTAATCAGCAGTGCACTTAAGGAAGCAATCGGGCTAAAATCTCACCTCATGGGCTAGCTATCACGCCAACTTATTCGCTTAACGAGACTTACCAAAATCCATATGATCAATAATTTCGGTAACGGCGCAGGCTATTTATTACAGGGATTCAGGCTGCTGAAGCAACCGCGTATTCTGCCCTTTGTTATTATCCCGTTATTACTCAATATCGCCCTTTTCTACTTTAGCATTGCTTACTTATACGCCAGCTTTGAGCTTTGGTTAAATGGGTTTTTAGACCAAATACCTGAGTGGTTAAGCTTTATTAAATGGTTACTCTGGCCTTTATTTGCGGGCATGATTTTACTGTTTATCGCTTATGGATTTACCTTTGCCGCCACCCTATTGGGCTCACCTTTTTATGGCTTACTAGCCGAACAAACAGAAAAAGTTCTCACTGAAGAATCGGCCGACAGCGCTGCTGGTGTATTAGCCATATTGGCGCAAATTCCCAGTGCATTGATGCGTGAAATTCAAAAATTATTGCATTATCTTTTTTGGCTAATACCACTGCTCATTTTATCCTTACTATCTCTACTGATTCCGCCATTGGCACCGCTGATGCCTTTTATTTGGTTTGTTTTTGGCGCATGGATGCTAGCCATTCAATATACGGACTACAGCTATGATAACCATCAAATAGGCTTTAAAGTTTTAAAAAAAGATTTAAAAAGCGATAGAGCTACCGCTTTGGGCTTTGGTGCCGCTACTACATTATCGGCAATGGTGCCGCTACTGAATATTATTGCAATACCAGCAGCAGTATGTGGTGGAACAGCATTTTATGTAGAACGGCTAAAAAAATTAGACGCCAAACAATTTATAACTAATCCATAAACTCTAAGGGTGGCTGCTCACAAGCAAGCTTTTCGCCCAGTAATGCTTCTATATCTAACAACATAAACGCATCATCTTCACAGGCAAGACTAATCGATGTTCCTGTTTCACCTGCACGGCCTGTACGACCAATACGGTGAACATAATCTTCAGGATCTTCTGGCAAGTTATAGTTAATAACATGGCTAATGCCATTAACGTGAATACCTCTACCCGCTACATCAGTAGCGACCAATACTTTGATATTACCGTCTTTAAAACGCTTTAACGTGCTCGTTCTTTTTTGCTGCGCCACTTCACCCGACAACATGCCACAGGTAATGGATGATTTACTTAAGCGCTCGTAAAGCCAGCGCGTTTGATCACGGCGATTAGCAAAAACAATAGCACTCGACACACCTTCAGACTTAAGAATATTTTTTAACACTTGGAATTTATCTTTAGAGCCAACCATATAAACTTTTTGATCAACCGAATCAGAAGCAACACGATCGGGTTCCATCTCAATGCGTACAGGGTCTATTGTCCACTGCTCAGTTAAGCGAATAACGTCCTCTGTAAAGGTTGCACTAAATAATAATGTTTGGCGTTGATCTTTTGGCGGACAAGCGCGAACAATTCTACGTACTTGAGGAATAAAGCCCATATCTAACATACGATCGGCTTCATCGATAACCATAATCTCGACCATATCAAGACGCAAATCACCGCGCGTCATAAAATCGATTAATCGGCCAGGTGTCGCTACAACAATATCAACGACATTACGCTGCACACGCTTTAATTGCGCCGCGTAATCCATACCACCAATTAACATCTCGACATGAAGGTCGGCATGCTTAGTTAAGTCTTCTGCGTCTTTCGCAATTTGCATAACCAGTTCACGTGTAGGCGCAATAACTACTACACGAGGCTCACCGGTATAGCGTTCACCATCAATTGGATTAGCAAGCAAATCGCAAATAGCAGTAATTAAAAACGCCGCTGTTTTTCCCGTACCCGTTTGCGCTTTACCAACGGCATCTAAACCATCAAGCGTATGCGGTAATACCGCAGCCTGAATCGGCGAGCAATATTCAAAACCTAAATCGGCAATGGCTTGCATAACAGGCAAAGGTAAATCTAAATCATGAAAGCGCGTTGAACCTTCTTTTTCAGCCACAGGAAATTGATCTAATGACCAAGCAGGCTTAGGGGCTTTTTTTGCGCGAGGGGGTTTAGCTTTCTTAGGCGTAGCTGGCTTATTCGCAGATGCTTTTTGCTTATCTTGTTCTTTTTGAGATGGCTTGCGCGTTGATGAATCCGATGCTGCTTTCGCAGATGCAGATTTTTTAGCACTACTCTTTGAGCCAAATAACTTACTAAACAAAATTAACCACCTCGGCGGGACACAGTCCCTTTAGAAAATATAGCCAGAAGCAGCAACACCGAACTGACAGCTTGAATGGTGCGCATTGTATGCGATATTTCTCGTTTGCCCAAAAATAATCCCAAAAGCCGACAAAATGCAGGCGTTAGACAGCATAAAGCCCCAATAACGGGGCTTTATTAAATCTTCATTCTCTTTTTTTTAGAGCGATTAGGAAAGTACGTTATCTCGATGTCGCAGAGCTAGCCAATAATCAAGACTGAAATAGCGACCGCCGCCGTAAAAAAACAAGACCATCAGCATAATAAAGTAAGTGGCCGCAAATTCGATGCCGCCCTTTAATACCGTTATTTTGCCCGCCGCAGTTAACCACTCATAATTACCATGCTGCTTTAACACTTGAATGGCCGCCGCTTTACGCTCATTACCTTCTGCAATTAAATCCAAACGCCATTCCCATGGCACTGTGAGCTTCGCTTCAGGAAAGGCATGCCAGCCGTTATCCCAATGCGCTGTGCCTGCAGCCACAGCCATAGTAAACATAAGCGGTAAACTAACTAATCGGGTCCACAAGCCAAATAGTAGTAGCCATCCGCCTATCAGTTCTGTCCAAGCGGCAAGAAAAGCCAATACACCTGGCAATGGCAAGCCCAAACCCCAATCAGGATTACCAAACCATGCCACTACATTGGGATCAACTAAAAACTGTTCAAAAAAACCGACTTCGGCGCCTAACTGTAACTTGCCATAACCGGCATAAATCATAATGGGCGCTAAAAACACCCGTAATAACAATAAAGGAAGGCCATCAAAGCCGCTAAATTTTTCTACTAAAGCATCGAATGCACGCATAGTCACTTAACCTTATCTGTGGCTGTCATTAGTGTTGTGTTGTTGTTCAAGCGTTATTGAGACAAACGCAGAATAGCAAAGTTGCGCCAAAATGGGAGTTTGAGCTGCCTAAAAAGCCGTTTTTAGCTTAAAAACGAAAATATTCGCCTAGGTTTAACTTTATTAACCTTCTTGGGGTGGTCAAATAGCATACAAAAAAGCTAGAATAACGAATTGTGAAGGAGTGCATAGCCGAAGTAAGCGCTAAGTCTCAATAACAGCAAAAGGATACAGGTGGCTAGACGTTAAAGGAGTGCCTTTTCAGCGTACTGCACCGCGTAAGCATTTGCGCACAAGTATTTAATAGCAAAATAGAAATAATAAAAAGACTATTTAATACAACAGCTTATAAGATATAAAGCGATCATTAACGGGTAATTTGCGATCATGGAATTGGAATCAAGAGCGACACAAGCAAATATGGGAGGCTTAACCTCCTCACTAGTCATTGCTGTGCTTTCGGATGATGCCAACACCATTTCATTAATCAAACACTTGTTAGCCATGAGCAAGCAAACGCGCTTTGACCTCAATGTTATTTCCAACGCTTATTTTAATGCTGGCCAGCTTTACGATGCCGATCTCATCTTACTCGATCGTGAGTTTGGTCAACGCCCTTACAGCAATACCGTGAGCGACTTAGCTCAAGCCAGAAACGATAAACCGCTTCCTGCCATTATTGTACTTTTAGACGAAGCGTTCTTAGCCGATGATCTTAGCCTCATTGCTTCATCGGTAAAAACGGGGGTCGATGATTTTATTCTCACCTCTGAATTATCACTGAAAAGAATTTTGCATATTATTGCCGCTCAGGCACCTGCACAGACTCAGGCAGCGAAATCGCATTCTCCAGCCGAGCCAAAGCCAGGTAGACATGCAGCACAAGCTTTATCTGCTTCCGCTCCGCCAATTCATATACCTGACTCACCTATTATAGAAAGAGAGCCCGCAGCTAGCACGGTCGCTTCTCATGAAACGTCTTTCGAAAAATCCTATGATGAGTCTCTTCAGCCACAATCGCAGTTAGTGCACTTGCTCAGTATTGATCTTGAAAATCGTCGTATTCATTTAAGTCAAAATGAAAATAGTATTTTAATGGATGAAGCAGATGCGATTGTCACAATTGAAGAGTGGGTAGAATTACTCGATACTGAAGGCGCAAAAAGCTTTAACTCAATGTTGCAACGCGCCAGTGAATTTTTAGCGGTACCTAAATCTATTAGCTGCACCATTAAATCGAAAACAGGTATTGTTTATCCGGCGGACATTACTGAAATTCAAATTAAAGAAAATGGCCAAGGCCGTGTTGTCGGTATAAACGCGCAAATATTAATTGGCACCAATATTATTGCATCGGTTTCTGGAACACATACACCTTACGCCGGCTTTGATAATTTAGATGATATTGCCAGCACGCCCATGGTCGATAAAGTTTGGATGAACATCGCTGAATCCTTGCCGATGATGTGCATGGTATTAGATCAAAATGGCTATATTGTTAGAGTTATTAACAGTGATCGCTCAAGCACACATTATTTTCCCGAAGCGCATGTGGGACAAACATTAAAAGATGTTTTTGGTATTGAATCACTCGACAACTATGTTGAGTCAATTAATAAAACATTGAATACCGGTAAAGCGCATCAACAAACTATTGCTTACTCTAGCCTTAATGGCGCGCGTTGGTTTGATACGTTTATTACTAAAATGCGTGGCGATTTAGGTATTTCTCGCCAAGTGGTTTGGACCGCTTTTGATGCAACAGCCGGTCGACAAGCCTATCAAGAATTGCTTAAAAATCACGACACACTCACCGACACCTTAAATGATGCACCGGTTATTTTTTGCCAAAAAGATGCTGATGGTCGCTACCAACGAGTGAATCGTACTTTTTGCGAAACCTTTAACGTGCGCGCGGAAGTAGTAGCTGGCCGCAATGATCAAGATATTTTTAGCGGTAGCATCTTAGAACAAATTACTCAGCAAGATCGTATACTGGCCGAACAAGGTGGTGATGCAAGCTTCCTACAAACGGATTCCATCAACGGCCAAGCCATTGCTATCCAGTGGCATAAATTTGCTCTCAAAGGTCACTCAAGTAATAAAGTTGAATCCATTGCTGCTTTTGGATTTGTCTCACATGACATTCAATCACCTGCGATAGATCAATCACCAGTATCAACAACTGCTCCAGCAGCGACAACTTATCCGAACGCCGATGACGAAGCATTCACCGCAAGTATGGCAGAACCCAGCGGCGCTATTGGTCAAGATACCAAGGCTATTATTAAAAATATTGTGAGCTATACCGAGATAGCAATTTCACAAAAAACACCCGGCCGAGAGAATCGCGTTATTGAATATCTCAACCAAGTGGTTAATGCCAGTGAGCGCGCAAGAGATCTTATTATTGAAGCATCGAGTCAAAGCGATGATAGCGGCGACAAGCAAAGTATTGAACTGAAGCCATTGGTTAGAGATATTGTTCATATGCTCAAACCAACTTTGCCAGCATCTATTAACTTTCAAACCGACCTTGAAAGCGCCTATGGAAAAGCGTTAGTTTCACCTGTTCGCTTTCAGCGTATTGTTATGCAGCTTTTAATTAGTGCTCGAGACAGCGCAAATAACCGCACAGTGAATCAACAAAACACTGTAGATCGTAATAATATTTTGCTCTCATTGAAAAATCAGAACTATCAGGCCCAAACATGCACAGCTTGTAATGAAGCTATTAGTGGTGATTATATTGCCCTAGAAGTTAAAACGACTAGCGGCAGACTTAATGCCGATGATGTTCAAAAAATGGTAGCTGCTGCCACAAAAATTAAAAGCCAAGCAACTGAATCAAAACAAAAAAGCAATAATATTATTGTTATGGCTCACGACAATGACGGCCATGTTGTTATTGAATATGATCAAGAAACCATCACGCTTAAGCTGTTATTTAAGCAGATTGCGGGTAAAACCGGCAATGACGATGACAGTAACAAAAAAAATCATCAGGCGAATGCCGACGTTACCAGCCTTTCTAGCTTGTAGAAAAAGCGTTTTTCTCATAAAATATTGCTCCCAAGAGTAGAGTGCTTTATGAAGCCGGTCTTAAGTTAGTATGAATAAAATATTGCCACTCCAAAATGATTCGAACCTTCCGTTACTGACACTTGTCACTAGCAATGAAAACCTGCAAGACGCATTAAAGTCATCTATCGATTCGCAACGCTACCAACTACTGACAGCAAACACTGCAAGTGAAGGCCTTAAGCTTATTAATGGTCTGCCGCTAACTGATGCCGCGAAAAAAACAGATGTCGCCAAAATAGCTTTGGTTGATTTAATACTTGAAGATATCGATGGGCTTTCATTTATTGAAGAACTTCGCGCTCGTCATAGAAGCCTACATATTATTGCGATTATGTGTAAAAAAGAATTGGCCGCTATTGATATGACTGCTGAGAGTATTACTTTAATGGCATCAAAATGTGGTGCCAATGCCGTATTTACTGCGCCATTTAATTTGGCCGAACTACTCGCTACTATTGATCGTTTTCTTGAAACATCTGCAGAAACAGATTCAGCTCTTGCCGCTAAAACTATCGACAAAATCTCCGCTTAAGATTTTACTGCCGTAATAAAACGCGGCATTCCATTCAAATCATCGTGATCAACCACATTAAGGTAACCTTCAGCTTCAATAATTTTTATTATTGCTTCTCGCTGATCATAACCATGTTCAATAATTAGATGCCCGCCACTTTTTAAACATGCTTTCGCCTGCCGACTAATTAACTTAATATCATCATATCCAGAATCTTTACTGACTAATGCACTGAGCGGCTCGAAACGAACATCACCTTGTTGCAAGTGCGGATCTTGCTCATCAATATACGGTGGATTAGAAACCACCATATCAAAACTATTTTTTGCAATCGCAGAGAGCCAATCACCTCGTAGTAATGGAATCTCATGGCAAGCCCCATTAACTGCCAACTGCTGAGTATTTTTCTTCGCAACCGCAATAGCACCTTCAGAAAAATCACTTGCTACTACAAAGTAATCTGGCTTTTCGGAAGCTAACGCTAACGCAATGGCGCCACTGCCGGTGCCTAAATCAATAACACTGGCTTGCTCAGGTAAATGCAATTGTAAAACGAAGTCGATAATCGCTTCAGTTTCGGGGCGAGGAATTAATACGCGCTCATCAACCATTAACATTAATGACCAAAACTCTTTTTGCCCTAACAAATAGGCGACAGGAATTCCTTCACAGCGACGCTGCACTAAATGATTAGCAGCGGCTAACTGATCGACATCAACAATAGATTCAGGATGGGAATATAAAAAACTGCGCGGTTTTTCTAATACCTGTAGTACAAGTAATTCCGCATCAAGGCGCGCACTATCACTGCACTGAGATTTGGCAATCGCTTCGGCACTATTACGAACAAGCTGATCAAGACGCATAGACATAGCGACTAACAATGCATAATTAAAGATGAATCGTTATCGCCAATCATTCTATAGCTAACATTTAAATAATTAATCATCGCCAAGCTCTGATAATAAATCGGCCTGGTATTCATTAATTAATGGCTGCACAACCTCACCAAGCTGGCCTTCAATAATTTCATTTAATTTATACAAGGTAAGATTAATACGATGATCCGTTAAGCGACCCTGCGGAAAGTTATACGTTCTAATGCGTTCAGAACGATCACCACTACCCACTAAGTTACGACGCTCGCTGGCTTGTGCTTGCGAGGCTTCGTTGCGAGCAAAGTCCATTAAACGCGCTTGCAACAACGATAAAGCACGCGCTTTATTCTTATGCTGCGAACGTTCATCTTGACACTCAATAACCATGCCCGAAGGTAAATGCGTAATTCGAATAGCCGAATCCGTTTTGTTAACGTGCTGACCACCCGCACCCGACGCTCTAAACGTATCGATACGTAAATCCGATTTATTAATATCAATCTCTTCTACAGCATCGGCCTCAGGCATAACAGCAACGGTACAAGCCGAAGTATGCACTCGACCCTGCGATTCCGTTTCAGGAACACGTTGAACACGATGCGCGCCTGATTCAAATTTAAGATGGCCGTAAACGTCTTTGCCTATAACACGCGATATCACTTCTTTATAACCGCCATGCTCACCTTGACGCTCATTTAATATTTCAATAGTCCACCCTCGCGTTTCTGCATAGCGAGAATACATACGAAATAAATCACCTGCAAAAATCGCTGCTTCATCACCACCCGTGCCCGCTCGCACCTCAAGAAATACATTATTTTTGTCATTAGGGTCACGTGGTAACAACAAGCGTTGTAACTCAGCTTCAATTCCTTCAATACTTTTTTTACTGCTGACTAAATCTTCTGAAGCCATTTGTCGCATTTCTGGATCATCATCTTTTAGCAAACTTTCCGCTTCAGCTAACTCTTCTAGAGCGCCACGATAATTTTGAAAGCATTTAACAACCGGCTCAATTTCTGCATACTCTTGCGAGAAGGCCCGAAACTTTTTTTGATCGGCAATGGTTTCTTGATCACTCAATAATGCAGCCAGCTCATCATAGCGCTCGCTGATTATATCCAATTTCAATAACAAACTTTCTTTCATGTATAACTATCTCTTAGGCAGATTTTATTCACGGCTCGCTT
>Ga0209092_10003417_pt1 | contig 13790 bp, 9 predicted proteins | sample FraStrMetagenome_FD_187446 | JGI IMG/M metagenome (GOLD analysis project Ga0209092, IMG submission 187446) | Marine eukaryotic phytoplankton communities from Arctic Ocean - Fram Strait ARC3M Metagenome (SPAdes) (version 2) | ecosystem: Environmental > Aquatic > Marine > Oceanic | place: Fram...
GTTATGATTTTACGTGTTGTCATTCCCTACGCGCTGCGGCGGACCGGTGACCTGCACGCTGATTGGAAAACCCCGCTTCCCTACACTTGGCACCTGGATGCATAGAGGTCAAATCCTTACTTATGTAGTAGGTATATAGGTCTATACAGTATAGTACTCCTTTTGTTTTCGTTGGGGGCATCTGCTGTGTAGTTTTTCATGGGCATGATTCTTTGATTGGATCCAATCTTGATGCACAAAGAATTCTCGAGTTGACACATTTCTTTGAAACTAATATTCTTCATTGTCGATTGAAGAAACTTCAGCATCAAAGACGAAACTACGCAACAAGTGTCAATCATTTCATCGCAGAATTTTTTATAATTTCGAAAATAAGACAAAACTCTTCCAAATTTAATAAAAATGGAATCCGATCAACGATTCAAGGGGAAAACAATAGTCATCACCGGTGCCGGTGGGAATTTCGGTAGGGAAGGATGTGTATTCTTCGCCTGTCGTGGTGCTAAAGTCGTTGCATTAGATCTGAACGAGAAGGCATTAGAAGAAACAGTTGCAGATGTAAAGTCAAAACTGGCATTGTTAAATTTGAAATCAGAAAACGTAATTCAAACCATGAAATGCGACGTCACAAACGTGGATTCGGTAGACAGTGCTATGGATGCAGCTATCCAAACATATGGATCAATCGATATGCTATGGAATAATGCTGGATATCAAGGTCAAATTAAACCCACTTTAGAATATGATCCTAAGGATTTTGCGAATGTTATGTCAATCAATGTTACAGGAATGTTTATTGTTATGCAAAGTGCTGCAAAGCGTATGGTGGAAACATCAACGAGTGGATCTGATAAGATTTTTTCGATTGTGAATACTGCAAGTGTAGCAGGTCTTCGTGGTACACCTGCAATGGTTGCTTACAGTTCAAGTAAGGCTGCAGTTCTTGCCATGACTATTAGTTCGGCAAAAGTAAGTATGTCAATATTTCCATAATTATCGTTTAGTAAGTTTCATTCTTGCAACTAATTTTTTTCTGAAGGATCTTGCACCCCATGGAATAAGAGTAAATGCTGTAAGTCCTGCATTGATTGGACCAGGTTACATGTGGACTCGACAAAATGAGCTTCACGCTTCCTCCGGATCTCCTTATTTTTCCTCTGATCCAGAAACAGTGGCACAAAATAAAGTCAATGGGTAAGTAATTAGCTTTTGAAGGAATTCTATGTTTTTTCGTAACATTGAATCTAACAAAATAAATATGTTGAAAATTAGGGTCCCGATGAAACGACTAGGTTCGGTAGAAGAAGTAATTAAATCAGTCGCCTTCTTACTAAGTGATGAATCAAGTTATACGACAGCTACAAATTTGGTTGTTGATGGTGGGATGAGTGGTGGTTTGAAGGCATGATATGGGCTTTTTTTCTTGACGATATATTTCGTTACATTTGAAAAAATATATGATCTTTGACTGTGCAAGCATGATGCAATTTGGTTCAATATCCTTTTAGAGAGTTCAATAGTGCAATTTCAAGCCAGACAGGTGATTTTTAGGCTTCATTGTGACATCAACACCCACAACAAATAGCAATTTAATTTTTCTAGAAAGTAATTTAAAACATACATTAAAGTACAAAAATATAATGCCGATAGATATGTACGCACTTTTCACACACCGCCGTTTAGAAATAATACAGCAGTTGTCAACTTTCCCTATCCATTCATAAATTATTAGAAGAGAAGAACCAAAACTTACTCTTGGAATTAATATGTCAACCACAGAACCAAAGACACAGCGCATAACAATAGCAATACCTGAGGATTCCACGGCAGAAGAAGGTGATTTCCTTGAATTTTTTATTAATGGACAAGATTTGTCTATTCCGGTACCACCAGGAGCAAAACCGGGAGATACGTTTGATATTATTATATCTGAAGCCAATCAAGCAGAAGATCAAGACATGGAAGAAGCAGGTGGTGAAGGATTATCTGTAACCATAGACTTAGATCTTGCAGATAAGAGTAAAGTCACCATGACTTTAGATACTACTCCAATTCCACGGGAGAATTGTCAGGATGTAAATGATGGGGACCATACACATTCTGTTGCTTGGCCTAGCGGTATTTTTCTTGCAAAATTTCTTGCTAGTGGATCAGTATCATCATTGATAAAAAATAAAAGTGTTCTTGAATTAGGTTCTGGTTTGGGTGTCGTTGGTTTGGCATGTGCTGTTGCAGGTGCCTCGAAAGTAGCATTTACAGATGTTCCAGGGGCACTGCCTGTCCTGAAACGAAGTGTTGAAGAAACAAAAACAGGAATTTTGCAAAAGCTAAATCCAAATGTAAAATTGGCAGTTCATCCTCTTGTATGGGGCGCAACTACGGGAGCGATTGGACGAATTTCAGATTACGACGTAGTTATTGGTTCAGATTTGATCTACAATCCAAATTGTGAAGGAGGGTATGAAAGTTTGGCAACAACTTTAGCTGAAGCATCGGTAATCATAATGGCAGTGAGATGGAGAAAACCAGATTTGGAACGAAAGTTCTTTGAAATTATGGAAGAAAAGCACGGATATCATTTCGAGGTCATATCCATTGTAGGATATTCCCAGCAGTCAAAGACAGATACACAAAACCCGTATTTGCCATGTTCTCTAAATTGGAAGCAATATGGTGATCCCAAATGTGAGGCATTCCAGAAATATTTTCAATCCATGATGATAACAGTTGCTGGAACAGAGACTGTATCATTGTCTCAACTCACAGATGAACAGGTGGAAAAGTTTACGGATGAAGAGTTTCAAATGTATGAAGCTACTCAAACACAAATATATAAAGGGATTAAAAGTCTTAAATGATATCCATTGCTTTCAAGGATATATGACACAAGGGTTTTAAAAAGATAGATTAATTGATATGTTTTGGCATTTTTAATTGCGATTGAAACCTGATGAATATCGATACATACTCGTCTAAATTATTAGAATATGCAAGCATTCAACAAAAAACATCGATTGATAATATGGAGAGCTTATGCATTGGCAATTGGGCTGAGATCCATTAGGAATCCGAATCTGGGACAGGTGAACTTGAACATCCTGCCCCACTGCTTCTATCACCACTGCCTCCCATGAGTTCTGTCCTTTGCTTCTTGTTAACATTTTCTGGTACAAGTTCAGCGGCTGCCTGTAGCACAGGTATACATAATGCTGGGAAATTCCTCATTTCCTCTTGGAACGATACATTTCCAGTGACGTCTTTTATATTTTCCATGATGAAACTAATGCAGGCATCGGTGAGGCGTTTGGCGTTATATTCTGAGGAGCGGCAGTACATTTTAGCAACATTTTCAACATGCATTGTCTTGATAAGCTCATGTTCACATAAACGTTTAAGGTCACGTAGTTGCCACTGATCTGAGAGGTTCAACAAGAGAAGGATTTCTTCACTCGAAGCCGACGATAAAGTTTCAACACGGTTGCAATATAAAAATTCCAACATCCTGCGAATTGTTGCGGCAGTAAAGGTTGGATCAACATTCACTGTGGATGTGGATGATTCAAGGAAGGATGTTGTTTTACTGAACATATTTCTAAAATATTCGCTTCGTCCCGTAATGATGCATTTATGTGCTTTAATTAAAACAATGCTCTTTTCCCCTTTATCGGCATGTTCACTATCGCTCGATTTTCGTTTTCCTAAAAATTCCGTTACTTTAAATATTACATCCATATGATCTTCTTCATCAAGTAAATCTTTAAGATCCTTGAAGAACTCCGTATCATCAGATGCTGGTTCTGGAGGTTTTTCTTTCCTTCTCTTTCTTACCATTATCGTATCCCCACGCTGTAATTGCACTGATTCAGGAGTGTCCTCATTTTGTAATGGATTCACGAAGTAATATTCGAGATCGTCCTTTCGAAGTCCGTGGTACTTAGCGTAGTGTCGAAAAAGAGACGAAAATCGTTGGGTTTTAAGCATAAGACATGAGTAATTTGTTTCCGCTGTGACACGACGAATCGTGTTTTCCATCCCTTCCAAATAAAGATCTTCTTCAGCCTGTTATATAAAGAAAGAGAGAATCAAATTGATGAGAGGTTGGTTGTGGATTGACGAGTAGCGCCAATTCCAACGGTAATCTTTCCTAACCATGTAGACTAACGTAGAATTACAGTATATAGTAAATACATTCAAAAATGTTGTTGCCCTATTTTAACATTTGAGCAATCGTGTTGACAAACTTCGTCAAGCGACAACTGCACTAACCTTCACAGTAAATTCAATATGTTCATTCATATTGGCACCACCTCCACCGCCTCCTTGTCTGTTTCCATTGTTGGCCATGATCTATTTTCAATATCAAAACGAATTAGGAGCAGTATTTATGTTTTCTCCTTTGAGAAAAGCTTTGGGATTTATTGAATTAAAATATTTAGGGAATGGAAGTTTTGTAATTTTGGTTGTCTTCGTATCAGTCTGAATACGGTTTCCTTCCATTTAGAACTTGATAACGTATCGAATTTTCTATTTAAATTTTGTTTGTCTGATTTGCTGTCCTTCTTCTATTTAATTTTTGAACTATTCCTAATCAGTATTTCGACTGCAAAAATGGACATTACCTATTACGATACAACATAATTTGGATTGCACTAGCAAAAAGTTATGTTCAAAGGATGAATAATTCGAACACATTTTTGTTGGATGGGATGTCGTGCACAATAAGGTAGCATCGACTCTTAGCAAAATAATCACTGCTTATTAAAAACAACAACGGATTTATGACTTTTTTCTCAACGAATGAAATTTCAAGTTAGTAAATATTTTCTAGTTTAGATTTTTTTTTCAAAAGGATTATAAATGGTTTGTGTGAAAACTACACTAAAAAACAAAGAAATACTTCACAATTTTGCCGAAACTTGATGAAATGGAGCGTTTAATATATTATTCTTGTATTGACTTCTTTAATTATAGGGGAGGTTTTTCAGGTGTTTCTGTTTTTTCTTCTTTTACTTCTTCCTTTTTCTCAGCAATAGCCTTCAACAATTTTTCATAATCTTCTTGGCACTCTTCAAATGCATGATCAGTGAACAAGTGACGACTGTCAACACCACCAACATTTGGAACTTCTTTTCCAATAGCAACACCAATTGATGTGTATCGCACATTTCTTCTTTCTCCAACGCCGATCTCTACAGTGTCTGGTGGGGGGCATAATTCATAACTTACCATTGCAAGAGGGTAGAAATGAGTTTTGACCTTACTCTTGTTTCCCATAAGCCTAAACATGTCAATTGTCTTTTGGTCAAATTGGGCAATTGGAACATCTCCAGTTTCGACATTTCTTCTATCTCTTCCACCACTGGGGGCGACCCAAAGAGCGGTTCCACCCTCTCTCAACATGCCAAGCATTGCTGACATAGATGCGAGGTTTTGCTTTTGTTTTTCCCCCTTCATTTCTGGCTCTGCGTCAATGTGTTTTTTGGAGTGAATACACAAAAGATTTCTTCCCATAGAGAAAGGAATAGCAAGTGCATCAGTAGTAACTTTGTGCCCAGCTACGTAAATGACTTCAGCAGCTTCTTCCTTAAGTCCAATCTTCTCCAGACAAATTGAGAATACTTGAGGATCGGCCTCAGATTGATGGTTGGCAAGGAAAACAACATTTTCGCCCTTCTTAATGTTCTCGAAAGCTCTCTTTGCGTTATCTTCACCAAGCACGACAGATCCGGGAATATCTACAGTATTTTTGAAAAAGTCTACACCAAAGTCATAAAAGTCGAGTCCTGGTTGTGGATTATTTTCAGAATCAGATCTGATTGCCTTATGAGTATTTCCAAATTTATACATGTTTTCACCCATTCCGTAGGTCATCCCAAGTTTAATTCCTTCCACAATTTTAGCAGCATCCTCTGCTTTTGTTTCAGGGTGGTTAGCACAAGCGGTAACGTATTCTGTAATAAAGTGGATAAGAGGCTCTTGCATGGTTTCAGGAATTTTTCCATCTAATTTGGCAATGATTCCTTTGTAAACTGCGGCAAAATCCGGCGGCATGGTTTCAGCAGCCTTATCAGTTGTTGCGGCAGACGCTGTGGAAAGATTCAAAGTTGATTTGGATAAAGTGCGACTTGAAAATACTGGAGTCGATGGAGAAAAAGCATTTGTGCATGTTGGCACAAAGGAAGCAATGGCGAGTGCTATTGATGCAGCCCTGGAGAATTTCATTTTTGTTTATTCTTTGTTATTTGATGCAGTCAAACTAAGGTAATGAGATAAAACAAATGATAGAGCAGATATAATGAGATTTGTAGAAGGAATTCATTCCAAAAATAGCGTAGTTTTGCATACGTCTGCGTTCGAAGCTAAAAAGAAACATAAATCTTAGTACGTGGACCAAAATGTTCACATAAATTGAAACAAATTTTTCTTCATTCATTTTTTTGTCAACGTGGACAGTGCCTCGTCACACTGAGTACCACATTTGTACATAGGTAGTGGAGTGCGGTAGTACGTTGATCGCATTTTAATCTAAGTTCATTTCGTATGATTTAGTTTATTCTTGTCTAAATATGCATGTGAATACTTCTTTTAAAATCTAATATGGTGCTTTGTTCAACGGAAGAGTCAAAAGGATCTGGGTACTATACCTGATGATTAGATGTAACTTCTTACTTGATCATGATGTATAAAGGACTCGAGCACTGGAAACAACAAGACAATGTAAGAGCATTGCAAATTGGTGCAATAATGAAAACCAAGACGAAAGCAAGAAAACGAACGCTTTCTCAAACAAATCTCATGAAACTTTTCTGAGTCCCAATGATTTCTAACTAGAGGAAGACATTTCTCTACAAATTCATGCTGATTTTACGAGGTTAATGAATTCTTTAAAGATACTCAATTGGAACCCTTCTTCTAAAAGTTTCCATTTGCTTAATCAAGAAGATTTACAAAGAAAAAGAAGTCTTTCCGTCAAAATGCTCGAATTTCCCCACTTTCCGGAAGACTCATTTATAATACTTTGGACGATAAAAGCCTGTGTAATTTCATTCCTTTAGATAGGGTGGCCTCTTTTCGAAATTCAGTTAACTCTGTACGAAGATTCATGTATTTTTTCGCTACTACTTGAAATGGAATATAGTTTTCATTCAGTACATATGTTACTTGATGCAAAAGAATGAATTCTAATTTATTTTTGGACAGATCATAAAAAGATTACTTTTTTCCTGAACGGGTTTATTCTTGGAACTTATGGGCATTACAATGCAAGACTGTGTGCAATCAGAATTTCCTTTGGCGACCATTTTTGAGAAAAGGCAATCACGAATGTAAATGTCTACTTGTTTCTCTTGATTTCATTACGTGTCCGATTTTCAGTGGACCGTTTGTCTTAAAAATGAATCCTACTGACATTTCTTTGTGCATTGAAAAAGAAAAGTGAATACATAAGGCGTTTTGTTGCCATGATGACGAACCTAATTATCAAATAGTTGAATGCCAAATGAATGAAAAATATAATTATTGAGGGATCTCAGTCTACGACACAGTCTAAGATTGATGAAAAGCTTAGACGCTTGAAAAAATACCTTTTCATTTCTTCTTTTTACCTCCTCTCAGTAATGTTTTATCATATTATCTTTAACTTTGATTATTCTATAGTATCACGAAACCATCCACAACAAGCTCTAGGATTCTTTCTACTCCTTTTTTCTTTTACCTTATCTTTCTCTTCATAAAATGATTGTCTTCCTGTCACTTCGCCCACCATTTCGAATACATTGAGTTTACATGCATCTCTTTGTCGTATTTTTTAGTTCCATCTTTGCTTTCTCCAAAATAAGTTCTTGTTATCTTATTTCCCTTCCTGCCTTCACCTTTACCTTGCATCAATTTATTCCACTTATGTTTTCCTTCACATATCGAACGAAAAGATAGTCAAAACTCGATAAGGATTACTAAAATATGAATCAACTTTCAAAAAGATTTCCTGAAACTTTTGCTTATATTTTCTATAATTAATAATTCATCATCCCATTGCCACCAACAATAACTTCATCGTCAGCTAATTCCATAAGTTTCGCTCGCATGCCTTCATCCAAGAACTTCGTCACACTAACGTCTTCACTCAAACCCTTTCTTCTTCTAGTCTTCACTAGAAATTCTCTTGCCAATGCCATGGGTGGACTGGGCTCCAAAGGATGCAAAATAATATTTTTATCCATGGGATCTCCAGGAACAACGGCCCAATGATCAAAGACAGAATGCACCATAGCTTGGCCCTGTGTAAAAGTCCGTAAATCTGTTTCAAATCCAAAACTATCAATGACAGGTAAATATGCTTTTACGACAGAGAGGGGGGTTCCAGGCAAAGGCCCAGAGGATACCATTTGACCTCTTCTCTTTGTCAAGATAGGCTGTATGGGAGAAATAATATCAGCAGGACAGACAATTTGGAGATTATAGATGGGTTCCATCAATCGTGGAACTCCAGTTAAAAATGCCGAATGAACAACTTTTCGGGCGGTAGGGATAATCTGACCACCTCCCCGATGTATGGGTTTGTCAGCAAGAATAGCATCAAGGATCTTAATTTTGGTAGACCGGACAGGTTCTTCACAGAGTGGACCCTCTCTTGTAGCCCATTGAAACCCTTGTATCACGCTAGATTTAATGGAGTTGAGTAGATCTTTGGATGTTTCGGATGGGAGTGTATCATCTAATAGTATATTGGGACCATCTCTTGGGGTAGGCCCGAATGCCCATACAGAACGAGAGCTCAATATGTCCCAGTCGTATTTTGTTTGGAAGAACCGACCAATCTGGAATTACACGCAAGCCAATGAGTAAGCGGGCCTTTCATTAAATATTAAATATCATCAAACATACCTTTTTAGTGTTCCAGTTCAAATTGATCTTTCCAGTCTCAAGTTTTTCTGCTAGACCTTCATCCATTGGCTCAGCAATGACTGTCAATTTATTTCTTTTATTCGTTGTCTGGGAGTAAAACAAAAACGGTAATCAATTAGTTAAAATTGACCCTTAAGTCATCTATCACAATCAATAACAATGAATATAATTACCTCCGCAAAGCATTTGATACTACTCGTTTCGACCACAGTTTCACGAAAGGCGACGACTGGATCAGCAACTTTGACTTCAATATCCGAAAAGTAATGTCTCAAATCATGCATTATACAATCCAAATGCAGTTCTCCTGTGCCGTATACGACATGTTCGCCACTTTCCTCCACTTTCGTACGGGCCATGGGATAGGATTTGGAAACACGACGTAATCCCTCAACCATTTTGGGCAATTCCGCAGGATTAAGTGGTTCCACTGCCAACTTTACAACGGCCTCACCTCCCGCCTTAAAGGCGAACATCGCAAATCAACGTTCAGAATCGATAGGGCAATTAATATATAATTAGTTTATTCGAGTAACACTCACCTCTGGGAATTTTAACGGTTTGAAAATACATAAATCCTCGGTATCGACCACATTCCTGCCTTCCGCGTTGGTAATTGTGGCAGTTTTAGCAATGGTAGAATCAATGCCATCCAACAAGATCCAATTCCCAGCTTTGGCCATGGTCACTTCCATCCGTCTGCGTCCCTGTGGAATAGATAATGTGGAAACAGTGGCATATGACATATCTTCTTCATCTTGTGGTGAATATGCCTCCCCCAAGATTTTCACCTTATCCCCTAACAATAATTAAAGGTAGTAAATGAGATGTATATATATATTCATAGTTTAATCGGAAAGAATGCAAAATGATTTGATTAAACCCTACCTGGCTTGACGGTTCCAGAATAAATGCGCCCATAGGCACTAAAACTCTGTCCATCGGGGGCAGCATACAATTTGGTCACATGAATCATGAGAGGAGCACGAGGATCACACTTCATCATACTTTGAGCAATAGAAGAATTCATAGGTCCAGTAAAGCACCTGGGAATCTTGGCTTTGGCGGCCATGGCCGGAGTTGGACTAGGACAAGCGACAAAAATAACATCAGGAATATCAGGTAATGAAAACAAAAAATGTGAATCTATGAACTTACACAGTTTTACAAATCATTTCAACAAATCCAGCATTAGAATCACCAAAAAATCGTTTCATGGCTGTTCTCATCAGTACTCTGGCACTACTAGACAATTGATCTTTGGATAAGTACACACCCACACTTTCAAACATTTCTTTCATGGTGGATTCCTTCTCTCCCAAACATGCGGCATAAATCTTGTAAATAGGTTCTAAAACAAATTCAACAAATGTTCGTTTGGAGGATTTGATATCACTGGAAAAGACATGTGTAGAGGAATGATAATAAACATCACCCCAGAATTGAGACGCTAATTCTGAATGAGATAGATGATGAGATCCCAATCCTGCATGATTTCCATCTCCTAAATCAAAGATATCCTGGTATAATTGCGTCATTTGCATTAATGTAAAGGTCCATCCATGAACAGAACTAGCAAAAATAACATTTCCTTCGAAGTTAGATTGTGGCAATGGTTGAGGTTTGAAATAATGTCGACCATATCGACCATGACTTTCTTTGTATATCAGTTTATTCATAGATTCAATGACATGACGAACTTTAAAATAGGCGTCATTGGGAGGAAGTCTCAATTCCAAAATTAAACGATCCATTTTATTCAATACTAGACAAAGAGGCAATCCTGCTCGAATGGCGGCTTTAACGCTCATAACAGTGGACATGCGGATCCCTTCCAAGACATCCATGACGATACATGCTCCATCAGATAGTTCGAGTGAGGCCACCACTTCTTCATGAAAATTGGCGTGACCTGGTGTATCCATAATAGTTAATAAATTGGTTTTGCCTTTTAAATCTGGAAGGGGAAGGGAGAGGGGAGTGCTTTTAATGCTCAGTCCTCGATCTTGCTCTGACACCAAAACATCCGTCATGCGGGGAAAGCCGCCCTTAGAATTTCCACCACTGCCACCTTCAATACAGGCACGTGGTCCATAAATATCAAGTTTATCGTAGGTTTGTTCGAGAAGAGTATCACAAAGTGTAGTTTTTCCCGAGTGAAAATGGCCTATGAGACAAATAGCACGACGTGGGGATATGTTCGTTTGTTCGTTGGACAATAAGAGCGTCAAATATTCAGAAGCGACTATGGGTTGAAAGGGACTTTCAGTGCTGGTTTGTTGCGGTGTTTCTTCAGTACTGGCAGCTCCTTCCTTATCCGTGGTATGGCCTATATTCGTCGATCTACCAAATATCGCATCTTCTTTCATAAGACTAAATTGTTTGGTTTTGACTGGTTCGATAATGGGAGTTTCTAGATCCATCGTATCTTCGTCTAAAGTGACGGTCTGCACCGTTTCACCATAAATAGTAGACGCAGAAGGATAATGCTCTTTATCTTCATGCAGTACAATGGCTGTCGACGGAGTTCCACTCTCTTCTATTTCCATATCACTATGGTTATTGTTTGGAAGTTCGTCTTCCTCTTCCAGTTGCGAGATGGTGGAGTTGGTGGAATCGTCGTTGCTTTCATCTTCTTCGGAATTGTCTGAGGATTCATCATCAGAGGAATCTAGATCAGGTCCAATGTAGTTTCCAAATTCATCGTAGAGTTCTTCCTCGTCCGCCATGTTTTTATTCAATTTATATTTATATTATTACGGTACTCAAAGAAACTCAAATGCACCGAAATTGTATTGCTATGGTAGATGATTTCAATAAGGTATATGAGGATGATGAATGCGGATGCTCTCCTTCTATGGTGGGCTTTTTTTAATTTTTTTGGTGAGCACTTTATTTAGGAAAGAGATCAGTGCTACGGTAATGATCGTGAGCTCTTCCACATCCGATTATTTCATGTACACTATAGTAATGGTTCTACGATCGCAATACAAAAACTCAAGCCAAGTGTACAACATATTCGAGGGTACAATTCACAAACTTTCGAAAATCAAAAGTTTTTTTTTGAGTGAGAAATACTCTGTCGACCAGTTTTTCAACAACAAAAACATCTCTTCAAATACTTGTCTTTCAAAACCGAAACCGTCATCTGAAAAGTCATAGTCAAAATTTCCATCATCAGCATTGTACTCTTCGGAAGAATCATATTCATCATAATCACAAACAACAATTCCAATAAGGCTGGGATCATCGAAATTGTACAAGATGAAGATAAAGCTATTATTGAGAAAGTAACGAGTGGAGATTGAAAGTGCTACATTCGTGTCATTGCTGGATTCATATTCTTGGAGAATGCATGTCAGGATTGTCTCATAAATCACAAAATGTAAATATCAATGTGGATATCATGAAAGCATCGGGAGGGCGGTAATTGTGCCATATTACCGCATCTCCGTAATTCACGTAATAAATTAATGAGATTAAAGGCATACGATTTATCGTCAAGAAACAAGCAAGAGAGGAATGAGGTTAATGAATATTCAACATAATAGATTTTTTACAGGTGAACATTGATTATCCTAGTCAATTTAGATAGATGTTAGGTTTGGGATATTCAATTGATGATAGATTATATTCCATGCTCGGAAGGAGGATGGGAATAGGAATATTTCCAATCCTCATCTTGTTCTATTTCCTAGCTCAACAATCTTAGCTTTCGTTTACATCCAGAAACCAATAGAATCAGAATATGTTCTATCAAGGATGCAACGAATCTTGGACTAAGGACTTGGTTTGCCCCTCTATGATGATCCTGTGGTCTTATTCTTCTCATAGTTGGAATAATTGGGTCTTTACTGCGGAATTTCCGGTTTCATTGGGCAATGGTGGTAGTTTTTGTACTGATTACATTCTGAAAATTGGAAAGTGTGAGATGGGATTGGACTTTGAGATGTGTGGAGATAAAACTGATGTTGCATCGGCATCAATGATGTGACTTTTTTTTAGTCAAAATTATGGATAGAATACGAAAATTAATTCATCAAACATACGCTTCTACAATTCATCATCATGGATTAGCGTGAATAATTTTTATCGATGCCATTTTTGGGTTTCATTAGTTCATGCATCGAGCAACAAAAAAATATTCACGCCGTTTTTGAGGTTTACTTAGAAGTTGCTTGAAAAAAAACTACGCGCTAAGGAATTTCAACCCCCCCCCCATGGCGAAATAACCACATCGACGGCACATCTTAACTTACTGATTTCCAATTTTCAAAGTCGATATCAATTTGGATCCAGTTTTTTCAGACGAAACGGACTGTGAAGTTAGGAAAAAATCCTCTCAATAATTCAAAAGTTATTCAACGATCTTTACCTTTTCGGCCATTTTCGTACTTCAAACATCCCAACCTCATACTTTTGATTAATCAACCCCCTTTTTAGACCGACGCCTACCGAATATTTTCAAGGAAAACCAGCAGCATCCTCATCAGAATACTTAAACCATACTTCCTCGTGCGATCCTTTTTTTCAAATACGTCCTCGACCGCAACCAAGCATCAAAGTCAACATTTTCGATTCCTTCTCAACAAAATTTACCGCCCAAAAGATATCTTTTATCTTATTCGTCCTTTGGGTACCAAGGTTCACGAAAATCTACAGCTCGAAAATTAATTCTATCTCCCGCGTATTATCCTCAAGATTCCATCCGACTCAAACTAGAAAATCCTGCTCCAACTTTTACGACTGAAATCAGCCGATCCTAATTAAATTCCTGCCAGCTGTCACTTCAAAAGGTAATGAAAAGAAAACTTGTAAAAACACACTCGATAACAATTCAAGGTACGTGCTAATTGGTAAGTCATCGCAAATCCATTGACCACAAT
>Ga0209092_10003419_pt1 | contig 13785 bp, 8 predicted proteins | sample FraStrMetagenome_FD_187446 | JGI IMG/M metagenome (GOLD analysis project Ga0209092, IMG submission 187446) | Marine eukaryotic phytoplankton communities from Arctic Ocean - Fram Strait ARC3M Metagenome (SPAdes) (version 2) | ecosystem: Environmental > Aquatic > Marine > Oceanic | place: Fram...
CAGAGCCATCTGCTATGCCAAGTGAAAAACCCAGTGCATCACCTTCAGCCAGTCCTACAGCAAGTCCTTCATTGCCTCCTACTTCTGCACCAACTCCGGCTCCAACTCCTAATCCTACGGTGTCATTTCCCGTTACACCAACTTCTAGCCCCACATCTTCACCTACCAGCACCCTCTCATCTTCCCCTTCAACAGTAACACCGCCCCCTACTTCAGCTACTTCCAACCCTACTGCATCTCCTACTACCAACATCACACCATGGTTGGTTGGGCCTGCTACCTATACTCTCAATGGAGGCAATAATTATTTTGATGGTTACCTTGGTGTTTCAAATCCTGTTGGGTCCAAAGTGGACTTAAACAATGTAGTTGTACAGCTCTTTGACTTCAATTGTGTCAATGAGAAGGAGACTATGAATTCCACAAATGCTGTAACAATTTTTGCGACAGATATTAGCCAAGCTCAAACTTTTGGATATTCAGTGAACATTTCTCAAGCAAATATCGGAGATGACACCGGAGGGTTTGTTTCTCCTACCGGGCCCTCTACAGGTGATGTGAAGTTTTGCACTCGAGTTTCTGCATGGGAAGGCTCTATCCAAGTATCATTCCGCGAGACCAACTTTGTTCTAAGTTATGACCTCACAAGCAATATTTTCATTTTGGGTAATATTCAAATTCAAGAGAATGATCCTGATAGTTTTATCACTGATGTTGACACAGATTTCTCAGTTGCCGTTTACCAATGCAATAACTATGTGCAAACTACTGCTTACACTCTTCAACAAGACGAGAATCTCGTCATATGCCTTGAGCCTCAACACCCAAACGGCATGGCGCATGTTGTTCATATTTCTAATTTCAATATCAAGATTTTTGCTGGAAGTACCGCAACGAACGATTATGTCGAGTACAACCCTGTCTGGTTTAGTACCGGCGGCTGGAACCATGATGCTCTCACAGATGTAAGTGAGCAACCTGATCCTTCTGACATTATCATGATCAGTACTCCAGTTATTGCCCAATTCTTCATCAATGGCCATACTACAATCAATTTGAGCGGCAACTGTTATCTTGAGTTTGATGCTTCAAAAGAAAATCAGCCTCCCTCGTTTGTTAGTTTCGATGCACAAGTTGGTCTTGTAGCAGTTACGGAAGAAGGATGCTTTCAGAAACTAGTTAAAAGGGTCAGAGACTTTTTCTAAGCTGATAGTCGTATGATCTTAACCGGGGTCATATTGCAAGGGTTTAATGGTTTTCCCCTGCTCTAATGAAGAGCAAAATAGCGTATTATCTCATACACAAAGCCAAATAATATATACATTAAATTAGTGCGAATTGTTAAAGAAAATACTTTGTTTCATATTAGAGGTGATATTCGAAGTATACATATTTTTGTAACTAACATATGGACGATAGAAAGTACGATATATGATCTCTGGTCTATGCCTGTTGAAATGTTCCATACTGATCATTTTTCATTTTTGGTATAGCAAAAGATAGGTGAATTTCTTTCAACAACGTGCGTAACTACCCCATAGATTCCAGAGCCAATGAAGTCATCGTTACTATTCGTATGCGCTGATAGTCATCATGAGTCGCAGTATATCTCTCGTTTTTGATTGAATCATCATTATGCCGAGCAGATAATAACGAGATGTTTTCTGTATGATGATTGGTATTTCTTGTTTTTTTATCAGTTGGTACAATGTCTTTCACCATCTTCTGCTCTCTTTGCACACGTATTGCAAATAGTTTCGCACTCTTACACATATTCCTAATGATATAAAATTCCTTATTTTCTTCTTGTTTCATAAAAGATTTCTTGGTTTTTTCCAGGTTTGGTGCACTATTTATTTCATTATGCGCAAACTTTTCCACCCATTTTAAAATATTCCTTGCTTTTTTTACTTTTCCCACATGAATCCAATTATATGCCTCGTTCACGATACATTTTAGTGCCAATGGAAGATCTCCCAATGCCAGCGCCACTCGTTGCTGTTGTCGCGCTATTTGAATCGAAATTGTTAGACACCGACATAGAAAATATCCTCCTCCCATAGTGGAAAGATATGCGTTCAAGGTTTGTAATTTAAGAATTCGATTCTGAGATTGGATTAAATAGGGTGTATAAATACGTTCAGGGTATAAGTGAAGATATGCTTGTGATTTTATACTGGAAGTATTTGGATATGTATAGGGGGTGGGAAAAGGAGGTAGGATGATGAGTTGAAAGTTTTGTTGTAATGATGAAGGTCCAACAAGGCTTTTCATGTTCATAGGCTCTATATATGAGGAAAATAGAAAAAATTCACTCTTGCTTGGGAGAGGATTGAAGGGACAATGCATATCGGTATGAAAATGTTTGAAAAGATTATTTATAAATAGAGAAGATTGCGCTTTTTTTGCATGTAATAATATGGGCACAATCCCTCTCCATATCATACCTCCTTCGCCATGGCAGGACAATACGAGAGTGGGAATTTTGTTTTCATCAAAAGATTGTTCGGAGGATTCAAAACTCGATTCAGGTTTGCAGAAGTGATGAAAGAGGGAAGCCAACGAAGTGCAATGTAAAGGAATATACACGAGCACTCTAATTCTTTCAGGTATAGGTTGAGTTGTCATTGTGCACTTCGATAATTATTGAAATTGAGCTATGTACCTTTATTGATTTGTCTCTGCTCAGTGTCAGCTTTTGATTCCAGGAGGAATGCAAAAAAGTAAAAAAAATATCGTAACTATTATAGCGTAGCTTTTCTTATCTCCACAGAGAATGTGGTATGCTATTTACGTTAATGTTGCGCTTCAAAATAAACAGGAAAGGGAGATTCATAGAGATGGGAGAAAAATATAGAAGAATATTTGTATTTACAATTGCAATTCAATTGTAATGAGATTTCTCACATCCACCTTTTTCCTACCTGATTGTCCCAATGTTTCCTTCACTCAACAGTGCAATATCTCTTTCGTTCACTTCATCATACACTAATGCAAATAATGAATGTCTTTATATTAATGTAAATTAGTAAGCTATAGTGCTCTTGCTTCCCTCGAATGTATTCCTATTAGATATCATTTTGTGTATTGAGAGCTGCTCTCCAGCTTCTCCATAATACAAATATATCAAAATATACCAAATGATGAACGTCTCTCTGAAATGAACAAAGCGAGTCTATTACATTCAATTTAATGTGGTGAATTCCCACCTCGTAAGTATGCATTGATACCTCCGCCTCCTTTGAAGGCAGCAGCTGTCGCATCAACACATTGTGTTTTTTCCTCTTTTGTCCATTTGGCTGCCATATCTTCAATTTTGGTTTTGACTGACTCCTTCAATTCATTAATATCTCCATCCCACTAGAGAGTGATATAAAGATTGAATGTGAGTATGTGAAGGAAGAATGAAAGTGTCAAAAATGGAATTTGATTTTGAGTGAAAATAAATAATACATATACCATGAGAAAAATGCAGCAAAGCATCAAAATTGAATATAGTCACTTATTCGACTAACCTTGTAAAACTCCAATGTTTTTTTATTCAACAATAAAGCACTCATTTGTTTTCCAATCATCCTGCCACCAGCAGTATGAGCAAAATAGAAATTATAGTAATGACACATGAATTCTGGAATTTGATTCGCAGATACAGCCTCAGAAATAACCTTGGCGTATTCTTCCCCTACATTTCCCACAGAAGGTCTTTCCAAACCATATTCCTCCATCATGAATTTAATATCCTTTTCAAGTCCAACTGTCCGTTCCAATCCCGTGTTTCGAAATTCGACAAGTGAATCATTAGAAATCACGGCATCCTCTAATGCTTGGAAGACATGCTGAGAATCAATCAAAAAATGAAGATAATCCATATGAGTAGTAACGTAAGCTTGGTCCTTAGGTGCAGATTGTCTTTCGGGGGCTTGGCCCTCTTTAGGTGCTTGTTTCCGGGTATGTAATTTCATGGCAGCACCACGAAGGTCTGTATCGATAAAGCTATACATGGGAGTGGTGGTGCTTTCTTGTGTGTTCGAGGTGTAGAGGGATGATGTCGATGATGGAAGAAAGGTAAGGCTGGTGCTGGTCGTGGAGATGAAAGCATGGCTTGAATGCATTACGAATGCATTCAAAAGAGATGCGATGGTGATGATGGGTGTTGAGACACGGTGCAACATGTTGCTGATGAAGCTATATGTATTATATTTGAAAATGAATATAGAGCTAAAAGTGTTCCTTTGTTCTTTCTCGACGTATTTTTCATATGGTATCGCACTTCAAGTTGACTTCTTCGTTGGTCAAAGAAAATGGGCATGGCTGATGCACGCATGTGTTCCACGACAGTAATTACGTGGGTGGCAATATTGCTTGAGAACCCAAAAGCATGCCATGCACGTGATTGTATATAGCTGATGGATCAATTGATGCTTAAATTCTGTTATTCATCGTAGGCTCATATTACTTTATACGTATGATACGGAAGAAGGGTGACCAAAATCTCATATTTGGAGAAATGATGTCATGCAAACATTATAATCCACGTGGAACATAATTGTTCGTTTGCTCCATCCAGTCGTGTTTGACCTATATTGTGGTTTCAAGATGAATCTGGCCTCCATTAAAAAAAACATTCATCTTTTCTGCTGTATAGTATGCCCAAAAAAATAATCCTCTGCAATATTTTTTCTTACTTCATTTCTCCAATCATCCTTCTTTTTTTATAATCACCCCCCCATGGCAAAGCTTCCACTTCCCTCTAATACACGCCTTGTCACCATAGTAGCCCAAGTAGATCATGGAAAAACTACTCTCGCTGATTCCCTCATAGAAAGCAATGGGATCATTAGTGAACGGATGGCAGGATCGATACGATTTTTAGATGCCTTGGCCGAAGAACAACGTCGTGGAATCACTATGAGAGCCTCTGCAATCGGACTCAAGCATTTATACAAAAAACCAAAACGAAAGCAAACCACAGATCAAAAATCAGAAGAAGAAATGGTGATTCATCTCATTGATTCACCTGGTCATATCGATTTTAGTATGGAGGTGACTTCGAGTTTATTATTATGTGATGGTGCATTATTGGTTGTGGATGCAGTAGAGGGGATGTGTGCTCGTACTCACATGATTCTTCGTGAAGCATATAGCCAAAATTTAGTACCTGTGTTAATATTGAACAAATTGGATCGATTGTGTTTGGAATTATGCTTGACACCCACAGAGGCCTATACTCGATTACGTAACTTGCTGGAAAATGTCAATGCAGCTGCAGCCGCCATGATTATATCCAATCGGCATCAAAAAGAAGAGCAAGATGAAAATGAAAAAGCTGAGGAACAAAATCAGCAAGATCAAAACATAGAAGAAGAAATTTGGAGTTTTGATCCGGCCAAAGGAAATGTAATTTTTGCATCGGCGTTTTATGGATGGGGTTTTAGTGTCCCTTCTTTAGCACGGTCGTTGTTTCAAAACAAAGCTATATCATTTAAGCCACAATTATTAAAACAATACTTATTTGCGGATTGCAAGTACAATCCTGAAACAAAAAAAATGAACAAATGGAAACAGGAATCTGTTGAAAGAGATGATAATATTCCAGTCTTCGCAGAATTTGCTCTAAAACCCCTTTGGGAAATTTACGAAGGTGTAGATGCTGCGGCAGGAGTGGTTGGTCTTTCAAGGTGTGTACAAATCTTAATATATTTTCATTATCAATTGTTCTATGGATGCCATTTTTCTCCATGAAATTAGTTTTGTTTTGCAATTCGTCTGATTTCTTTCAAATATAATTATTATAATGGCAGTGGAATATTTGCTGATCAACGTTCTATCACCCAACAAAATAAGCAAACGACCAAAATGAATAAAATTAAAGCGACGACTCAAGGAATGGATTTAGTTGTTAACGCATTAAAGTATGGAAACACCACAAACATTAATTTTCAGACTGTTGATGCTCTTCAAGCAGTTCTCAATACGTTTGCGTCTGTTCAAAGTGTGCTTCGTGCTATATTACGACGATATCGCCCGCTATCGGATTCTGTTTTAGATGCTGTTTGTGAGCATTGTCCATCACCCTCCATAGCCTCCTCCAGATTTCGACGAAATGCCTTCTCATTGTGTCCTGGGAATTCATCTCGTTTTACAGAGATACAAAATTCCGTTACAAATTGTGATTTGAATGGTTCTGTACCTACAGTGGCACATGTTTGCAAATTTTTAGCAGCAAGTCCATCTGATATCTCTGATCCAGAGTTATCCGCAATATTACATGCTCAGGAAGATAATTCCAAAAGTATTATTTTAGGTCTGGCACGAGTTCTCTCAGGAACTTTGTATTCAAATAAAGTGGAATATTTCATGTACGGGCCTAAATACAAAGAAAATGATCCAAGTGTAACGAAACGATCAATACGATTATATCTGCTGATGGGGTCCTCCTTTGTACGTGTCGAATCAGTACCTGCAGGACATATTTGTGCTGTTCATGATTTGGAAGATTTACAGCTTAAGTCAGTTACTTTATGTGATGTAGAAGGTGGTATGCCGTTAAATGGTTTAGGTTACAGGGGTTTGCAACCTTTAGTGAAAGTTAATATCGAGCCAGTTGCTAGTTCAGGTAAGTACTCAAATTAAATTGCCCTATATTGATTCTCTTCTTTCATTAATCCGAATATTTTTTCGTTATTACTTTAGACACAGATGCACTTGAACGAGGATTAATGAAACTTAGTTTGGCAGATGCTTCAGTTCAAGTAACTGCAACATCTCGTGGTGAACGATTATTAGCATGTCTTGGTGAGATTCATTTAGAACAATCCATTAATGATTTAGAAAACATCTATTGTTCTACAGGTGCAAAGAATAATTCAATCGGAGATATTAATTCCAATAAAATAAAATTACGCATCTCGGATCCGATCGTCGAATTTGGTGAAACCACAGCTTGGTTTGAGAACGAAATCATGGATTATGAAAATTTTATAGTTGACGCCGAAAGACAACCCCCGCTTCGACAAGTGACTGTTCCGCCTTATTGTGATGAAGAAGGATTAGGAAGTGCGTGCAGAGGTCGATCACGCTCCGTTTTGTCAGGGAGAGGTGCAGCGATTAGTTTGCGAGTAATTCCTTTATCACGATTGGTTTATGAAAGTTTAAAAGAGAAATCTTTGGTAGAAGGAAGTGCAGAAGATATAGTGCACTTAGGTCGTGCGTTGAACATTGCATCGTCATCGGATGGAAATGCAGAAACAATTTTTAATACCATCTTATCATGGGTTTGTGACCTTGATGCAAATGGAAATGCATTGATTGAAACATCTGGCGTTAAAAGTGGAAACAATATAAAAAGTGTGATTACCGAAAATGGAGGTGAAATTTATAATCCTCCACCTCGCAACGGTCCAAAAAAGCAGAAAACTTTGAATGAGAATAAGTATGAAGAGGTCCATGAAGACATGAATGATGATTCATTCAAAAAATATAAAACTGTTCAGTCTCTCATACGCAACATGAATAAAAATCTAGATGAAAAGGAAACATGGCAAGAAGAGGCTGAGGCAGATAGATTTGCGATTGATGTATGGAAATCTCAAATGCGTGGGTCTGCTGTAGCTGGATTTGAATTAGCGATGCGTTCTGGACCTCTTTGTGAAGAAGCTCTTTATGGAATACTTGTAATTTTAGAGGGAGTCGAAATTGCTGTTACTAAGTCAGAGAGGGCACAAAGCATAATTAGTAATGACAAAGAAAAAGAAAACGCACTATTTTTTCATACTTCTAAATCTATGATTGGTGGAATGGTAGTATCTACGTTGCGATCTGGAATTCGATCTGCACTTCTGACTCGACCTGTCAGACTTATGGAAGGTCACTTAAAATTGACTCTTCATTCCTCTCTAGCTGGACTTGGAGCCCTTTATGCAGTTCTTACCAAGCGTCGTGGAAGCGTTCTCTCTGATAAGATGGTCGATGGAACTGATTTGATATTAATTACAGCTTCGTTGCCTAAAGCTGAATCTTTCCGATTGAGCTCAGAACTCTTAGAAAAATCCTCCGGAGAAGTAACTGCACCGGAGCTAGTTTTCTCTCACTGGGCTCTTCTAGATGAAGATCCATTTTGGATTCCTACATCTCTGGAGGAACGAGAGGACTATGGAGAAATTGTCTCTAATGGAGATAGCTCAACTGGATTGGACAATAATGCCCTGCGATACATTCGAATGACAAGAAAGAGAAAAGGCTTAATTGTTGACTCAAACAAGATTATAATTGCTGCTGAAAAGCAAAGGACTTTAGGAATGAACAAATAGAATCTCGTTTCAATTGAGTAAAAGTGTAATCAACATTTTTGATATCCTAACTTTAGATTTGACTTAGTATTTATAATGCCAAGTTTTCTTCTTTCCGAATTATTTGAAGAAATTTCTGACTCTTCTCAATAGGTTCGCGATGCAACCTTCTTGCCTTGTTGCCTTCAACACAAACCACATCCTAAAGTTGGTGAATTGGGATAGCTTATCGTCAGTTTTTGCTGCGTCAAACTCGAGGAAGCAGTTACCAGTCACACTGATAGAAGTATGGGTCTGGATAAAAAACTGGGCAATGACAGGTGTAGTCATCATGACGATGCCTGGTATGTTCAAGTCTTCGCTGATTATAGTGAGGCTGTCATGCTGCCATCCTTCAGAACCAAACCAAACAGGGTTGTACTCAACATAATCGCCGTTTTCGACACTTCCAGCTACAATATAACTATTGAAATTAGAAATTTTGACTGCTGTCTCCAAACCATTGAAATGCTGAGGCTGCAGGCACACAACGAGATTGTCGTTTTGCTTGATGTTAGGCGGATTCTCGATACATGCAAAATTGCTACATTGGCATGCTTTGACTGAAAAATGGGAGTCTACCTCTGTAATGAAGCTGTCGGGGTTATTCTCCTCTATTACTAGATTGTTCATGTTGAATGTATTTTGAGTCAGATTGTAACTTAAGACAAAACTAGTCTCGCGCATTGTAATTTGCATTGATCCCTCCCATGTCACAACCCTTGTGCAAAATTTTATTGCACCTGCAGAAAGTCCCGTAGAAACTACAAATTCTCCACTATCATCTCCAATATTTGACTGTATTATTTTGACATCATAAAAAAATGAAGAAGGTTGTGGATTTGTATTTACTATTGCTACTGCACTTGATTGATTTGAAGAATTTTTGAGGTTGATGCACTTGTAATCAAAAAGCTCTACAGTGACAGAAGATGTTACCTTTGATCCAATTCTATTGGAACATCTCAGGTGCCCGTCAAAATAATTTGTGCCATTTAGGTCTAATGATGTAGGACCCACCAACCATGGTGTCAGTATAGAAGTAGGAGATGCAGTAGTTGCAAACGGTGATCGTGTGGGAGCTCCGATAGAAGGTGAAATAGGAGATTTAGTTGGGGCTGGAGTTGCAGTAGGAGTTGCGGTGGGTGATGCTGTAGATGTCTGAAATCCCAATTGTGTCCTTATGTTGATGACAGTATCCATGTCAAGATTGATTAAGCCAGATTTATTCTCACAAGTTCCAACTGTTTCGATAAGTGAAAGATTTCCATTAAGTACTATAATCCATGAAAATGTACCATTTTCGCAAATATGGACACATGAACAAATTACATTATCTTTATTCCCGCAACCAAGTTCTGTACCACAATCTCCAAGAGTAGTATCGATTGGGTTCATATCCGTTGCATAAGGAGAGAGAAAAAATGTTCTTACGTCTCCCTCTGGACCAACTGTATTTGTTGTCTCAAAGCGAAATCGACGACGTTTCAAAGTATGTGGAGTTCCCCATCTATTCTCACTTGTGATCAAGCCATCATACACGAAAGCACCATTACTTGCACTACTGAAACCGCTGATTTTCCCATTTCCATCAGCATCGCGCCATGAACCTATTCCACAGAGAGGTTTCAGCAAAATTGATGTATTATTCAGAAGTAAAGCAGCATCAATATGCATGCATCTCTGGCTTCGATTGAATGGAAGTTCTGCAGGTACATCGTTTGTTACCTGAATCGGTGCTTCAGTATCGATATAAAAGTACTCATCAATCGTCAAGCGCTGATTAGCAGGGGAAGGTTCATTAAAGTTGGGACCACCATATTGGGCACCATACAGGCTCAGTGCTGTTCTGTTTGGTTTCACTTGAACAATATCGAGCAATATATTATTCCCATTGGAATACTCACATACATAACGTTTCATTATATTCAACCAGCCATCTGGGCGCGCTGAGCCATAAGGAAGACTTCCGTCCATAAGAATACATGTATAACCCCCAAAAGTTTCATTTGACATGGTTCCAGAAATAAAATTCAACTGGCTAAAATTAATTTTATCACTGCCTGGTTGAAAAGCTTCACGAATCACTACTGTGTTATGCCCTGCAGGGTTGTTATCCAATTTGTTATACCTTCTCATATCCCATTGATTTACTGAAGTTGAAATGGTACCATACCCAAAGTCAGACAATAGCCTTGAACCCCAAGCTGACCAAATAATAGATCCGAAATCAACTTCTGAATGGGCATATATATTCTTTCTTGCTTGAAGAAACATACTAGAGTATGGTATATTTTCTGAGAGAGAAGGTAGAGAAGGATCGATGCACAAAGATTGAAAGCAAATACTTTCATTTGCTGAAGCTTCATTCAAAAGTGGAGCAAGCATCCTAGCATATCCACCTTCCTGAAATAGATCAATGCTAGAAACTCCTAATGGTTTCGCAATATTTTGAGGAGTAACTCGAAGGCCGCTGACCAAGTCAAGCTTTAAAACATGACCACGTACACGCCATGGATTAGAATAAACTCCACCAGAACCATATAATGCTGCCGAAAATGCTCGTATTTGCTTAGCCGTTAATGAAGCGCTAATTGTCTGTTCACCTTTCACGGATATTGGAGCCATAGCAGCTTCAATAAGTGCGAGTTGATTTGACCAACCTCGTTTACGATGAGAATCACCAAAATCAATCGTATATCCATCACTAGACATGGAAGCTATCATAAATGAAGCAGTCTTTTGTAAAACTTCTACAGCTATGGCTTCAGGAGCGAACCCCCATCCTGCTCTACATATTGAAGCCATAGCCATCTGACCTTCGATAGACATAATCGAGTACATCATGACGCCTTCAACATAAACACCATCTGAAGTATAATAGTTGCGATGAAGCCACATTATATCATTCACAATACGAAGCACTTCATGAGCGAGATCATTTTTTTCATGCCAAAATACCGTAGCCCATTCCAATGCAGCGACACATAAACTTAGTTTTGAAGTATAACTTTGTTAGATGCGACTTTATCTCTACTCATCAAATAAACATTAGAACTTACTGCGGAGTCCAATTATTTCCATTCCAAAGTTGCCATCTACTAGTCCAGAAATTATCCACGAATAAGAGCATTTGTTGTTCTAAAGTATTTTCGATTGATTGTGCATCTCCGGCTGACAGCAAACCTGTTTGAGAGGATAGAACGTCATAGAAATGAACAAAAAAGCTTACCTGCTCTGAAGTAGTTAAATCAAATGCGGGATTACCGTTTCCTCCACAAATTGCTCCACAACTCCATTGAGTTGCACTAAATCTTTCCATTTCCTTTAAGGCTACAGCTGCAGCAAGTCGATTTGTTTCAGAATAGCTGTATTCACATGACGAAAAATCTCCTTGATTGGAATTACCGCAGGCCCACAGCCTTCGTAATAAGTGAAATGCTCGAAAACCTCCTGTTTGGTTCGGCATTTGTTCTGAATTAAAGTAACCACTTAAGCTATTCCATTCTATTTGAGCTGGCTCAACATCACCATTGCATGATATAAATCCACGAGCAGCTAAATCAAAATTAGACTTCAAACTTATATATCCATATCCATCAAACCAACCAGCATTAGAATGTGTAGCAGGGTCGCAGGGAGCATCAAAGAAAGGAATAACATGATCTGACATCCACTCAGAGTCAGTGCCGTATAATCGCGGTCGAGAGATAGGAGGTTGTTTCGAAATTGTAAGATCGCTTCTATACATCATTGAGACTTTTGATATCATTAAAGGTTTATCCTTGTAGGTGTGCCCACTTTCGTCACTTTGGTTAATAGAGCAAGAATTTGAATTACTTATTTCGCCCTTTATTTGAAATTATTGGAGTAGTAACAATATTATTAGAGATGATGCAACGAAATTAAATTACAATAACCTCAAAACAAAATAACTCACATAAGCTGGATATTGAGAAAAAGTAAAAAAAGTTACCACTGGATATTCACCAGCTTGAAGGTTTAAAGCTGCTGGAGGTTCTAAATTTTGAACCAAGTCTCCAGAGTCGAATGCATTCATTAGATGATCAATCGGGCCATCTATCACATAAGAATTCCTCCCCGCACCCGTCCACAAAACAAAAACCCCTAACAATGACAGAAGAATTCAGTTGAGAGAAATGTCACAAAAACGAAATAACCAAACAGAATGCGTACCTGGTGGTACATCATGATCCCATAAATCAGCTATACAGAGTTTGCATTCATACTGGTCTGATGCATTATCACAAGGATTTCCTCCATAAAGTTCAGGTCGGTACCGATTATCAAGAGTAAAGCTGAAGTGAAGTTCCGATGAGCCTTCTGGTACTTTGGGAAACGTAAATTGAAGCCAGGAAGGTGCTCCGATTGCTTTTGCCCAGTATGTGCCTATTTTACCTGTGAGCATGATAGAATCGCCATTCAAAATTGTTCGGCAATATTCTTCACCAATCTGTACTGGACCACTACAATATTGAGAATCGCAAACCTAATGTGCACGATGAGAAGCACTTTCATTTAGTTAAAGCCATAAACAATCAAAAAAAGCATCCATATACAAACGAATTTCACCTCGTATGGTCCGCCACGAATTGCCGAAAAATTATTGGAAACGACATCAGTCGATGCTGAGTTCTCACAAAGAAGGGCTGTATCTGGAAAGTCAGACATTTGGTATTTGGCAAAAGGAGCACCATTTGAAAAGTCGTAATTAGCTCCATAATAATTTGAGGCCTCATTTTTGGTTGGCAAGGGTGGGAGTTGTGAAGAAAAAGTCGGACCGGTAAGAAGTGGAGATATTGTTGACCAGTCTGTTACATCATTTTGTATAGCTCGAGGATATACATTTGGTAGAAACATAAGAAAGATGATAGAACTCATTGAATGAACCATTTCTGTTATGTTTATATTCAGCCTTTGGCTATACCTGAGCAGGTTTATTCATTTTCTCTTGTTAATCAGATTTTGATAGATTTTCGTTTCTTTAAAGACTTGTATTCTTGCTGGGCAATTTGGAAGCTATATTTTTCTAAACAGGAATAATTTGATCATGTCTGGTGTCATTAGATAGAGGAAAGCAAATACGGTATTGATTTAATTATGTAATGATATGATGATTGGAATTAAATTATAGTACCCTGAGATCAAATAGGAGAGAAAACTCACCTAAATAAAGAGCCAAAATGTCCCTTGCTGAAAGGGTTTGAACAAGATTTTATGTGAATTCAAGCAGTCATGATATTGCAAAATTTATAGGATAAATTTCAAAATTAAAATAACATAGATGCGTTCACAATATAAATTAGATTTGAATGCTAGTTCATAAAACTCGAATAAAAATTTTATTTGAGGGTCTTCCTTCGAATCGTAAGGAGAGGAGAAAAAAGTAAATTTAAGAATGCTCTAAGGAGCTAAAAAAATCACTATACTCGATTAA
>Ga0209092_10003421_pt1 | contig 13782 bp, 7 predicted proteins | sample FraStrMetagenome_FD_187446 | JGI IMG/M metagenome (GOLD analysis project Ga0209092, IMG submission 187446) | Marine eukaryotic phytoplankton communities from Arctic Ocean - Fram Strait ARC3M Metagenome (SPAdes) (version 2) | ecosystem: Environmental > Aquatic > Marine > Oceanic | place: Fram...
AGAGGCATTTACTGTTAGATAGGATGTAGGAATCACTTTAGTGTTTAGTTCAATACCATTTGCATCCGATGAGCCATTCCCATAGGTAAAAGTTGTGTTGTCATAAATAATTGCATCTATTTCTTTTCTATTAAAATAAACAAGATCTAATTGCAACCAATCTTTATGATTATAATCGAAACCTATTTCAAAAGTTTCATTTGTTTCAGGATTTAAATCAATATTTCCTGAAAAACCATCGTATAACTGATACAAACTAGGAGCAATAAAAGCGGTGCTAAACGAAGTAAATATTTTTATTGAAGTATCTTCTTTTTTTAATAGGTTATAGGCAAGATTTCCATCATACACAAATTGGTTTCCATATACGTTATGCATATTTAAACGACCGCCAAAGTTTACACTTAATCCAAAATCAGTAATATACACTAAACTCGCATAGGGATCAAAAGTATTAAAGTTTGCTACTTCTTTGTCTATGGTTGCAAATGGAGTAATTGAATTATTACTGTGTTCTTGATAATTAATTCCTGCAATTAATTGAAATTTAGAAGAAAATTCATATTTATTAACCAAATCTAAATTAAAACTTCTTCCAGTATATTGATAATTATCTAGAGTTCCACTAAATGAATTAAAGGTATCTAAATTTCTTTTTACTGTATTTATAGAAGCTAATAGATACACTTGTCCTTTATTATAGGTGTATTTTGGTTTGATTCCGAATCTTAATTGTTCTTGATCTCCTTTGTTTACATCAATATCAGAAAAAGCACCCGCATCAAAATCATAATCAAATTCATCAAAATTAAAAAAAGATTCGATAGTTACTTTTTCATTGATTGTATAGCCCAATTTTAACAATCCGTTCTTAGAGGAAAAAGAATCATCTTCAAAAACAGTATTTGTATTGCTTACTGCTGAAGACATTCCATCAACTCCTGTCAAACCAAAAGATCCTAAGAAATTAAAATCACCTGAAGTTCCATTGATATTCAAATTAAAATTTTTATCGGACAAATTACTTTTTGAAGTATTTGCTGTATTATTTGTTCCAAAACTAGTTTCAAAAGAACCAGAAATCTTCTCTTTGGATGCTTTTTTTAAGATCACGTTAATTACCGCTGATGCTGCACTTGATCCATATAATGCAGATGATGCACCTTTTAGAATTTCTATACTTTCAATTTGATTTACAGAGAGTAAACGCATGTCAAACTCTTGGTTAATTGCAGATTGATCTGTAACAGGAACTCCATCAATTAACACCAACACTTGCCTACTTCTTCCTCCTCGTATATTAATACTTCTAGGCTCTGTAAGATTCGCATTCACACCTCTAATATCAATACCTGCAACAGTATTTAAAATTTCAATAACAGATTTACCAGCATTTTGCTGCAATTGTTTTTGAGTAATTTTATTAATTACTTTACCTGTGTTTTCTTTTTTTAAGCTAAACTTTGTTGCAGTAACTACAACTTCTTTTAACGTTTCTACATTTTCTTTTTGCTGTTTTTTTTGAGCAAAAAGGTTCGTACTGACAAAACTAAATGTCAAAGCACCAACAATTAATAATTGTTTTTTCATTTTTTGAATAAATTTGATTTACAATAAATCAGGTAAATTTTGTGTACAAACATAGATTAGTACATAAACTTTTATCCCGAAAGTTTTTATCTCGTGAAAAATGGCAGGTCTCCTGACTTGCGTCTTATAACAAACCTTCCCAACAAAATTGTCAGTGGTAAAAGAATTAGTTACAAGCTTTGTAGCTTACAGTTGCGGGAACAGCTCTGGAATTTAACCAGATTCCCTTTTAATTTGATGCAAAATTGATATGAACATCAAAACCAAAAATCGCTGCAAAAATAGTTTTTAAATTGTTATTAAAAAACATTTTTGTAATCTTGTTGTAAATTATTCTTAGATGGGCAGATTTACTCAAAATTTACTTTTACTTTTTTTAATAATATTTACTTTTTCCTGTAAAAAAGAGAGTATTAAAGATGAGAGTAGAACTAAAATATTAAGCAACGTTAAGTACGCAAAGGGCTTTGATATTATTGAAAAAAAAGGCATTAAAAAATTAATTATAAAATCTGCCTATCAAAACTCTAAGGAAATTTATGAATATGAAATCCGTATAAGAAAACCAAATACAGCTATTGAGTATGATGGAAAAATCATTGAAGTTCCCATAAAAAAAATTGTCGTTACCTCAACCACACATATTCCAATGGTAGAATTGTTAAATGAAGAAAATGCTATTATTGGTTTCCCGTATGCTAAGTACATTTCGTCAGAAAAAACAAGACAGTTAGTTGATGCTGGTAAAATTAGAGAAATCGGAAAAGAGAATTCCTTAAATACTGAAGTTTTAATGGATTTACAACCAGAACTAATCGTTGGATATGGTGTTTCTTCTGTAGACAAATCTTTAACAACTTTAAAAAAAGCTGGAATAAATAGTATATATAATGGAGACTGGTTAGAACAGACTCCTTTAGGAAGAGCAGAATGGATTAAGTTTTTTGGAGTTTTATTTGACAAAGAAAAACAAGCTGACAGTATTTTTAAAGTAATTGAAACAAATTATTTTAAAGCAAAAGCAATAGCTCTTAAATCCAACAAAAAGCCATCTATTTTATCTGGTGCCATAATGAGTAAAGATATTTGGAACTTACCAGGGGGTGAAAGTTTTGTTGCATGCTTTTTAAAAGATGCAAATCTTAATTATCTATGGCAAAATTCTAAAGGGAAAGGAAGTTTGTCCTTAAGTTTTGAAAGTGTTTTTGATACAGGGAAAAACGCTGAATTTTGGATAGCTCCAGGTTATTTTTCAACAAAAGAGCAGCTTCTAAAAAGCAATCAAATTTATACTGAATTTTCTGCTTTTAAAAATGATAAAATATTTACACCTACTTTAAAGAAAGGGAAAACAGGTGGTGTTTTATATTATGAATTAGCACCTACAAGACCAGATTTGGTTTTAAAAGATATCATTAAAATAACACAACCTGAGTTATTACCCAATTATCCATTGACATTCTTTCAAAAGATGAACTAATTTGATGTAATATTACAAACTCAAAACTATCATTTTGACAATAATATAATATATCTAAAAGATTGTTCTCATAGTAATTTATAAGGGGTACTATAAATAGTCAACTCAAATAAAAACTAAATTTAACTCAATATTTTATATAGATAATTCATTTTTCTAGAGCATTTTCTCTCAAATACAAAAACAATGGAAAAGTGAATGCTACAGCAATAAAAAAGGTAAATGGTATTAGTAACCACCAATATTTTATTTTCAGACGCATGGATTCTGGAATCATAAAAACAAAGAATGTAACAACTACTATTGTTAGGTCTGCGCCAAAAGATTTGCCTGCAAAATTAATCTGTGCATCATTGAAAAAATTAATAAAAGTAGGATCTTTTGCAGTCTGAAACCATTGAATATTATAATACCAAGTATAACAAATACCTATGGCAGATAAAGCTAAAAATAAATGTTTACGTTTCATATTATTTATATCTAAAATAATTTTTGTTGATTATCGTCATCAGTATTATTCTTTTTCTTCTGAACCGCTTTCTTAAGAAGTTCTTTCTTTTTGCTTTCTTTATCAGTGACTTCTATAATAGCAGTATTCTGAATTTTGGGAAGATCTATGGGTAATTTATCTTCTATAACTTCTTCACCTACAACCTCTATATCCTCAAAAGCATCTTCTTTTGGTTCTTCAAAAGGCAAGGATTCCATTAAGTTTACTTGTTTTATCTTCTCAGTTGTTAATTGATTTCCTTGAGCTCTTATACCTTTTATGGCAATAAATTCCTCAAAGTTAACTTCTTGGTTTTCTAAACTTCTTTTAGAATATTGAATTTCTGCAATTGGTCTGTGGTCTGTAGCCACTATTTCTAATTGTGACTTTTGATGCTCAGAAATAAAAATCTCTTCTTTTTCTGGTGTTTCTATCAAGAAGCGTTTTACATAATAACGCTCTTTTTCTCCATCAAAATAAATTATTGAAATTGGTTTGTTTGGTTTCCATTTTTCCAACACAATCATATCATCATCAAAATGCATAGCAACATCTGGTTTTACAGATTTTGCTTTTCCACTTTGCGTAATGATTAACAACTTATCTTCAGCTTTAAATTCGCCTAGCAACTCTCCTCTATCGTCAACATTTAGACGCTGTACAGCATCATCAAACCAAATTTTACGCGGTTTTAAAGTAGAAACTCCTACAGATTTAAAATCAACACTTTTTATAGTATACTTTGTAATCGTGTTTCCTCTTACATTCCTTCCTTTAACAGCCAAGTCTGCAAAATCAATATCCCATTTCAATTTTTTAACACTACCCAGCGCACGTAAATTAATAGTTACAACTTCTGCTTCTCCATTTGGGTTTGCAGTAAAATATAAAACTTTAGAGCCTTTATTTCCATTAGTTATATCATACTCTTTATCACGAGTTACAGAAGTTACATTAAAACGCTTCATATAACTTGCGCCTTTTACTCCATCTTTATACATAAAGTTGTAGACAGTTCGCTTATCTTTCTTCTTAAATACGGCAACATGGATGATATCTTTACCTACAAATGTTTTAGAACCAACCTTTGTTACCATCATTTTTCCATCTTTTCTAAAAATGATAATGTCATCAATATCTGAACAATCTGCTACAAACACATCTTTTTTCAGGGAGGTACCTATAAAACCTTCTTCTTTATTTACATATATCTTTGTGTTATTCATAGCTACTTTAGAGGCAACTATATCATCAAAAATTCTGATTTCTGTTTTACGCTCTTTTCCCTTACCATAGGTGTCTTTTAATCGTTTAAAATAATTTACAGCAAACTCAATTAAGTTTGCTAAATGATTTTTCACAACTTCAATTTTATCCTCTAAACCTTCAATATACTGTTTGGCTTTGTCTATATCAAATTTTGATATTTTCTTAATTTTAATTTCTGTTAAACGAACAATATCTTCTTCAATTATTGGACGTTTTAAATGTTTTATATAAGGCTTTAATCCTTTGTCAATAGCTATTATTACACCTTTCCAAGTTTCTTCCTCTTCTATATCCCTGTAGATTCTATTTTCGATAAAAATTCGTTCTAAAGATGAAAAATGCCATTGTTCCTCTAATTCATTCAATTGAATTTCTAATTCTCTCTTCAACAAATCAACTGTTAAATCTGTAGAATGTTTTAACATTTGAGAAACACCAACAAAAACAGGTGTATTCTCTTCAATTGTACATGCTAATGGTGAAATAGAACTTTCACAGTTGGTAAAAGCATACAGTGCATCAATACTTTTGTCTGGAGAAATATTTGGTGGCAAATGCACCAAAATTTCTACTTCTGCTGCAGTATTGTCTTCAATCTTTTTTATTTTTATCTTCCCTTTATCATTCGCCTTTAAAATACTATCAATTAAAGAGGATGTAGTTGTAGAAAATGGAATTTCATTAATCACTAAAGTCTTCTTGTCTAATTGAGAAATTTTAGCTCTTACCCTTACTTTCCCTCCACGTTTACCGTCATTATAGTTCGTGAAATCTGCAATTCCTCCCGTTAAAAAATCTGGAACTATTTTAAAACTTCTCCCTTTTAAATATTTAATAGAAGCATCAATAAGCTCAATAAAGTTGTGAGGTAATATTTTAGTGGATAAACCCACTGCAATTCCTTCTGCTCCTTGTGCAAGTAATAAAGGGAATTTTACTGGTAAATCTATGGGTTCCTTTCTTCTACCGTCATAAGACATTTTCCAATTTGTGGTCTTCGGGTTAAAAACTACATCCAAAGCAAACTTTGACAATCGAGCTTCTATATATCGAGAAGCAGCTGCACGGTCTCCTGTTAATATATTCCCCCAATTTCCCTGCATGTCAATTAATAATTCTTTCTGACCAATTTGTACCATAGCATCAGCAATAGATGCATCTCCATGCGGATGATATTGCATGGTGTGACCAACAATATTCGCTACTTTGTTGTAACGACCATCATCTAAATCTTTCATGGAATGCATAATTCTTCGCTGAACAGGCTTTAAACCGTCTTCCAAAGAAGGCACTGCTCTTTCTAAAATTACATATGAAGCATAATCTAAAAACCACTCCTTGTACATTCCTGTAACTTTAGTAATGGTTTCTTGTTGAGGTAAATCATCCTCATGTACTGAATCTAAATTTTCATTTTGATTCTTTAAATTTTCTTCGTTATCATGTTTATTTATTTCTTCACTCATATTCTAAACTTCATCTTCTAGAGTATCTAACTCAACCTTTAAATTTTCAATGATAAACTTCTGTCTATCGGGTGTGTTTTTACCCATATAAAATTGCAACATATTTTCTATGGACATCTCTTTATCTAGCATTATGGGATCTAAACGGATATCATCTCCAATAAAATGCACAAACTCATTTGGTGAAATCTCACCCAAACCTTTAAATCGAGTTATTTCTGGCTTTCCTTTTAGCTTCACTATTGCATCTCTTTTTTCTTCATCTGAGTAGCAATAAAAAGTTTGTTTTTTATTACGAACTCTAAACAAAGGTGTTTCTAATATATATAAATGACCTTCTTTTATCAATTCTGGAAAAAATTGTAAGAAAAATGTAATTAATAACAAACGAATATGCATTCCGTCAACATCGGCATCTGTTGCAATTACAATATTATTATAACGCAAGTCTTCCAAACCATCTTCTATATTTAAAGCTGCCTGCAATAAATTAAACTCTTCATTTTCGTACACAATTTTTTTAGTCAATCCATATGAATTTAAAGGCTTTCCTTTCAAACTAAAAACCGCTTGTGTATTTACATTCCGAGATTTTGTAATAGAACCTGAAGCCGAATCTCCCTCTGTTATAAATAAGGTAGATTCTAAATAATTATCCTTTTTAATATCTCCTAAGTGGATTCTACAATCGCGTAACTTTTTATTATGCAGGTTCGATTTTTTTGCTCTGTCTCTTGCTAATTTTCTAATTCCAGAAAGCTCTTTACGCTCCTTCTCTGCTTGCATTATTTTCTTTTGAAGCATTTCTGCTACAGCAGTATTTCGATGTAAATAATTATCGAGTTTTGTTTTTACAAAATCATTGATATAGGTTCTAACCGTAGGTAAATTACCTCCCATTTCTGTGGAACCTAACTTTGTTTTTGTCTGACTTTCAAAAACAGGTTCCATTACTTTTATTGCAATTGCAGAAATGATCGATTTTCTTACATCAGAAGCCTCAAAGTTTTTCCCATAAAACTCTCTAATGGTTTTTACCAAAGATTCTCTAAAAGCTGCTTGATGAGTTCCTCCTTGTGTAGTATGCTGACCATTTACAAATGAATGGTATTCCTCTGAGTATTGAGTTTTACTGTGTGTTATTGCAACTTCAATATCGTCTCCTTGTAAATGAATTATTGGGTATAACATATCTTGCTGATTGTTATTATCTTCCAATAAATCTTTCAATCCATTTTCTGAAAAGAATTTCTCTCCGTTAAAAATGATGGTTAATCCGGGGTTTAAATACACATAATACTTTAGCATTTTTGCTACATATTCGTTTCTGTATTTATATTTCTTAAAAATACTTTCATCAGGAATAAAAGAAACTTTAGTCCCTTTTCTTCGTGATGTTTGTTCTAAAAAATCTTGATCTGTTAAAATCCCTTGACTAAATTCTGCTGAAGCAGACTTACCTTCTCGTGAAGATTCGACTCTAAAAAAAGAAGAAAGTGCATTTACTGCTTTTGTTCCAACACCGTTTAAGCCGACAGATTTTTTAAAGGCTTTAGAATCATACTTACCACCAGTATTCATTTTAGACACAACGTCAACTACTTTTCCTAAAGGAATACCACGTCCATAATCGCGAACCGTAACCTTACTGCCTTGAATAGATATTTCAATGGTTTTACCCGCTCCCATAACGTATTCATCAATAGAGTTGTCTAAAACTTCTTTTACTAAAATATAAATTCCATCATCAGCAGACGAACCATCACCCAATTTACCAATGTACATTCCTGGACGCATTCTAATATGCTCTTTCCAATCTAAGGACCTGATATTATCTTCAGTATATTTTGTTTCTTGACTCATAAAGTGTTTGACTACAGTTAATTTTGAAGTACTTGTAAAAATAGAATTTAACAGATAAAAATGAAATGGCTTTATTAATTAGTTATCAACAGGATTTCAACCGTTTTATACTTTAATAAATTGAAGAAAAACACAATAAAAAACAATTTGTTATATTTTTAAACAAATTACAGGCCAATGAAACAAATCAGTTACTTTTGACGAGTAAAAAAATTATTATGATGGAAAGATCACAGCTTTTAGAATTGACAAAAAAATATGGAAGCCCTCTATATGTATATGATACAGATAAAATTGAATCCCAATACAATAGATTAACAGCTGCTTTTAACAGTGTTAAAAACTTAAAACTGAATTATGCTGTAAAAGCACTTTCAAATATTAATATTTTAAAATTCTTTAAAAAAATTGGAGCTGGTTTAGATACGGTTTCTATTCAAGAAGTTCATTTGGGGTTAACAACTGGTATCAATCCTAAAAAGATAATTTTCACACCCAATGGTGTTTCTTTGAAGGAGATCGAAGAAGTTGCAAAATTAGGAGTTCAAATAAATATAGATAATTTGTCTATTTTGGAATTATTCGGACAAAAGCATCCAGAAATTCCTGTTTGTATTCGTATCAATCCGCATATAATGGCAGGCGGAAATTCTAAAATTTCTGTAGGTCATATCGATTCTAAATTCGGAATTTCAATTCATCAAGTTCCTCATATAAAACGTGTTGTAAAAAATACAGGGATGAATATCAATGGGATTCACATGCACACAGGTTCTGATATTTTAGATATTGACACCTTCTTACGAGCAACTGAAATCTTATTTGATGTAGCAAAGCAATTCGATGATATTGATTTTATAGACTTTGGAAGCGGATTTAAAGTTCCTTATAAAGAAGGAGATATTTCAACAGATATAGAGCAATTAGGGTTGCAATTATCAGAAAGGTTTAATGAATTTTGTGTTGAATATGGAAAAGAAATTACTCTAATGTTTGAACCTGGAAAATTTTTAGTTTCTGAAGCGGGTGTTTTTCTTGCCAAAGTAAATGTGGTGAAACAAACAACTTCTACTGTTTTTGCACATATAGATTCTGGATTTAATCATTTGGTGAGACCAATGATGTATGACTCTTATCATCATATTACAAATATCTCAAACACCAAAGGAAGAGATCGTTATTATTCTGTAGTCGGTTATATTTGCGAAACAGATACCTTTGGCTCGAATAGAAGAATTACAGAAATTTCTGAAGAAGATGTACTCTGTTTTCATAATGCTGGCGCCTATTGTTTCTCAATGGCTTCCAACTACAACTCTCGCTACTTACCTGCTGAAGTGATGTTAGTTAATGGAAAAGACTACTTAATTAGAAAAAGACAAACGATTCAAGATATTTTACACAATCAAGAAGTAATAGATTTTACTACTGTTGAAAAAAATGTAAAAGAAGCAATTCCAGCTTAAAAATAAAAAAAGTAAATTTAACCACAATTTCACAAGTCATAAAGTTGTGATTTTGTGGTTTTTTTTATTTAAAAATTCAAAATGAAAATACGACTTTCAAAAACTAAAGACATTCCTCAAATTATAGCAATTATTGATGATGCCAAAACCTATTTAGCAGCACAAAAAATAGATCAATGGCAAAATGGGTACCCCAATGCTGAGCAAATTGAAAATGATATTAAAAAAGGAGAAAGCTACGTGGTCTTTAATGATAACAATAAGATTGTAGCAACTTCTATGTTTACTATTACCCCAGAACCAACATACAAAGTAATTGAGGGAAGTTGGACTATGAATGAACAAAAAAAATATGGTGTTGTTCACAGAATGGCGGTTAAAAAAGAATTCAGAAAATTACGTTTAGCTACTTTTTTGTTTGATGAATTTCATCAACAATTAAAAAACAAATACATACAAAGTTTAAAAATTGACACTCATGAAGACAACCTAGGAATGCAATCTTTAATTAAAAAATTAGGATACAAATATTGTGGAATTATTTACACTGGTTATGGTGCTAAAAGATTGGCTTTTGAGAAAGTAATTTTAGAATAATTCAATATAACAAGTATATTAGCCTCCTCATAAAATCAATTTTATGAGGATTCTTATTTTTAGTAAACTCATATCAGACAATGCAAATTCTTCCATACATCATTCAGCAAACACAGCTTCCTTCTAAATCTATAGAAAATACTATTATGCTCTTAAATGAAGATGCTACTATTCCTTTTATATCTAGATATAGAAAAGAAATGACTGGTAATTTAGATGAAGTCCAAATTGGCGAAATAGTAAAATTTAAAGAGCTATTTGAAGCTTTAGAAAAACGAAAAAAAGCCATTTTAAAAGCATTAAAAGAAGTGCATGTTTTAACTCCAGAATTAGAACAAAAAGTACTTCGAACAAAAGATTTAATATCTCTGGATGATATATACCTTCCATTTAAGAAAAAGCGAAAGACAAAAGCAGAAACTGCACGTTTACAGGGGTTAGAACCGTTGGCGAGAATGATTATGAGTCAGCATGTAAACAACTTAGAATATACTGCCTCTAAATATATTTCCAACGAAGTTGATACTCTGGAACATGTGTTAGAAGGCGCTCGTTTTATCATTGCAGAATGGATTAATGAACGTTCAGATGTTCGAAATAATATCCGACAACAACTAACACGTTTTGCTATTATTTCTTCAAAAATTATTAAAAGTAAAATTAATGAAGAGAAAGCACAGAAATTTAAAGATTATTTCGATTGGCAAGAATCTTTAAAGAAAATTCCGTCTCACAGGTTATTAGCTATTTTAAGAGCAGAAAATGAAGGTTTTATTCGAATCAAAATAGCAATTGATTCAGACAGTGCTATTCAAAAAATAGAAGGTAACATCATTAGAACTCAGAATACCTGTGCACCACAGATTCAATTGGCTATTAAAGATGCTTTTAAACGTTTATTATTTCCTTCTTTATCTAATGAAGCGTTGTCTATTGCCAAAGAAAAAGCAGATGAAGCAGCAATCATTGTTTTCTCAAAAAATTTAAAGCAATTACTTTTAGGTGCCCCTTTAGGAGAAAAAAGATTGCTAGCCATAGACCCTGGATTTAAGTCTGGCTGCAAAGTAGTTTGCTTAGATGCGCAAGGAGCTTTAGAGCATAACGAGACTGTCTATCCGCATGCACCTCAAAATCAATCTACAGAGGCTATAAAAAAAATCAACTTTTTAGTTAATGCGTATAAAATAGAAGCCATAGCTATTGGAAATGGAACGGCTTCTAGGGAGACAGAACAAGTGATTAAAAAAATTGAATTTAAAAATAATGTAGATACTTTTATTGTAAGTGAAGCAGGTGCATCTATTTATTCTGCTTCTAAAATAGCTAGAGATGAATTTCCTAATCATGATGTTACGGTTCGGGGATCAGTTTCTATTGGTAGACGCTTGCAAGATCCTTTGGCAGAATTAGTAAAAATTGATGCAAAATCAATTGGAGTTGGTCAATATCAGCATGATGTAGATCAAACCAAACTCAAAAAGTCTTTGGACACTTCTGTAGAAAGTTGTGTAAATAAAGTTGGTGTAAATATTAACACAGCAAGTCAATCTTTATTGAGTTATGTTTCTGGCATTGGACCAAAAATTGCAGAAAACATTGTAAACTACAGAAATGAAAATGGTTCTTTCACCTCTAGAATTTCGATTAAAAACGTACCGAGATTAGGAGGAAAAGCTTTTGAACAAGCTGCTGGTTTTTTACGAATTAAAAACGGAAAAAATCCTTTAGATGATTCTGGTGTTCACCCAGAAAATTATGTTTTAGTTCATAAAATGGCAAAAGATTTGCAAAAAAATATTTCTGAAATTATAGGAAACAAAGACTTGATTAAACAGATACAACTACAGCATTATATTACTCAAACTATTGGTCTACCAACTTTACTAGATATTGTTAAAGAATTAGAAAAACCAGGTGTAGACCCAAGAGAAAAAGCAAAAGTATTTTCTTTTGATAAAAATATTAAAACAATTAGCGATTTAAGAATGGGGCAAATAGTTCCTGGAATTGTAAATAATATTACCAATTTTGGTTGTTTTGTAGATCTTGGAATCAAAGAAAGTGGTTTAATTCACGTTTCAAATTTATCTGATACTTTTGTGAAAGATATAAATGCAATTGTTACTTTGCAGCAACAAATAATCGTAAAAGTTTTGGAGGTTGATGTTGTTAGAAAGCGAATTCAATTGGCTTTGGTAAAATAGTTCTGTTACTTATTAACTTTACTGTAAAAATCTTAAATATTTCCTTACTTTCGAATTCGTAAAAACACTCCATGAAAGTCTGTATAGCAGAAAAACCAAGTGTCGCTAGAGAAATTGCTTCTATATTAGGAGCCAACACAAAACGCGATGGATTTTATGAGGGAAATGGCTACGCGGTAACCTACACTTTTGGGCATTTATGCACACTTTTAGAACCTAAAGATTACAAACCCCATTGGAAAAGTTGGGATCTAAATAACTTACCCATGCTACCTGAACGATTTGAGACAAAAGTTACAGGCGATGAAGGAATAAAAAAGCAATTTAATATTGTAAAATCATTATTCGATAAAGCTACTGTTGTTATTAACTGTGGAGATGCAGGAACTGAAGGAGAACTCATACAGCGCTGGGTAATTAACCAATGTAATTATAAAGGAAAAGTACAACGTTTATGGATTTCTTCTTTGACTGAAGAGGCAATTAAAGAAGGTTTTAAAAACTTAAAGCCCTCTAAACAATATGACAACTTATATTATGCAGGTTTCTCAAGAGCTATTGGAGATTGGTTGTTAGGATTAAATGCTACCCGATTATTCACTGTAAAATACGGCGGTTACAAGCAGATCTTATCGGTTGGCAGGGTGCAAACACCTACTTTGGCAATGATTGTAAACAGGCATATTGAAATAACTAATTTTAAACCACAACCCTATTGGGAATTACAAACTACCTATAGAAATACCCTTTTTAATTATGAAGATGGGCGTTTTTTGAATCAAGAAGATGGCCAAGTCTTAGCGACTAAAGTTAAAGAGTCTGATTTTGAAATTATTTCAGTTACGAAAAAGAAAGGAAAAGAATATGCACCAAAACTATTCGATTTAACGGGTTTACAAGTGTATTGCAATAATAAATTCGGGTTTTCTGCTGACGAAACACTAAAGATGGTACAGAAATTATACGAAATGAAAGTGGTCACGTATCCAAGAGTAGATACTACCTTTCTACCCAATGATGTGTATCCTAAAATTAGTGGAATTTTATCAAAATTAACTAAGTATAGCGAATTAATACAACCCTTATTAGCACAAAAAATAAAAAAATCGAAACGTGTTTTTGATGATAAAAAAGTTACGGATCACCATGCAATAATCCCCACAGGAATTCAAGGAAATTTACAATATAACCAACAACAAGTCTACGATATTATAACCCGGAGATTTATTGGGGTTTTTTTTCCAGATTCAGAGGTTTCTAATACTGCAGTGTTGGGAAAAGCCGCAGATGTTCCTTTTAAAACAACGGGTAAAGAAATACTTACCAAAGGTTGGCGAGTTGCTTTTGAAACAGAAAA
>Ga0209092_10003423_pt1 | contig 13776 bp, 14 predicted proteins | sample FraStrMetagenome_FD_187446 | JGI IMG/M metagenome (GOLD analysis project Ga0209092, IMG submission 187446) | Marine eukaryotic phytoplankton communities from Arctic Ocean - Fram Strait ARC3M Metagenome (SPAdes) (version 2) | ecosystem: Environmental > Aquatic > Marine > Oceanic | place: Fram...
CACTGCTAACGTATCTGTAGTAGACTTGACTGCCCGTCTTGAGAAGCCAGCTGACTACGAAACCATCTGTGCTGCTATTAAGGAAGCATCTGAGGGCAAGATGGCCGGAATCTTGGGATTCCATGACGACGACATTGTTTCATCTGATTTCATTGGTGACACCCACTCTTCCCTCTTTGACAAGAAGGCCGGTATTGCATTGACAGATGACTTCGTTAAGCTTGTATCTTGGTACGATAACGAAGCTGGATATTCCAACCGTGTTCTCGACCTTATCGCACACATGGAGTCTCAAAAATAATAATTTTGGATTTGATTCCTTGACTGTTATTTTCAATGACGTGTAAACTAAACCTTATATTAATAGAAGAGTGAAATCTGTTTATCGCACTTTTTTTTTATGGAGAGAAATAGTTAAGAACACGATTCACAGATCATAATTCTATTTCTTACGATCCATATAGTAATGCAGAATATGAATATTGGAGTGTTTTAAATAGGCAAGCTTATCATGATAATAAATTCAGAATGCATATCACAGTTTTGTGGTGATGCTTGTATTTTTGAAGAAGAAATAAGAGTAATAAGAAGTTAAAAATGAATTAATTACTTGGTACGATAGTTAAATTATATGATGGTATCTAACAGAGAAGCGCAATTTAAAATTTCATTTTTGTGAACACATAACTATATGACCATGATGTCACTTTGCTTGAAAATAAGATTCAAATAGATTCTCTGTGCTCCGATATTTTCTTTTTCTCTTTTCACATGTTAGGCACGCTTCCAAGAAACTATTTTTGAACTACAAAAAGTATCATATTTTGATGCTGTTTATTCTTTAGAATTATGAAATTATTCATGCTAAATACTCTTTCTTGAATGATGTAGCTATTATAAAATTCTACTCCTTAGATGCCATTAGTGAGAATTAGATTAAAGCTTAAGGACCTGAAAAAGTCCAAATGCGATGCAACAATTGCTGTTATCGAAGTGACCCTAGATCCAAAAAGATGATTATCTCATTTGAATAGTATGGTATTGAATGCTTACAAATTATGTTGATAAGCTTTCCATAGGCGACGTTTAAACGGGAAAAAAGTGACAGAGATGCGAAAAGTATATGTCCAAGAATATAATTTCAGAGGTTTAAGGTGTTATGAATTGCTTCTTATCTTTTTAACTCCACCAAAGCTTCTTTTACGTCTTCCAGCGTCAGAAATAAACCTTGTATTCCACTTCCATTTACACGAGCACGAGATAAAGCTATTGAGCCTGCGCACCGCACAAGACCTGCAATGTCGGCACCGGAAAATTCATCTGTCACGGCAGCCAAATCATACGCCGAGGCGCTCAAAGGTAAGTTTAAAGTAAGCTTGCGAAATGCTTGTCTAACAGCTTTTCTCTTTTTTCCATATTCAAATTCCATATCATTTCCTTCTATTTCCGAATAGATCTTGCCATCAATAGCCTCACAAAGTGGTTTACTTAAACGGCCTTTTTTTCTTAAAGAGTTAAAATGAATTTGAAGAATTTCTCTTCTTCCTTCTTTATCTGGTTTTGGGATTTCAACTTGTACCTCTAATCTACCAGGCCGTAGTAATGCATCATCTAATAACTCTCTTCTATTTGTCATTCCAATTACCAAGACATTAGATAACGCATGGATTCCATCCATTTTTGCGAGAATTTGATTTACAACAGAACTTCTTGTAGACTCTCCACTATCACTTGAGGATGTTCGTTTCCTAAATACAGCATCAATCTCATCAATAACTACAATATGCAGAGCTGACTTGGATGGGTCGCCATTACATACGCTTAATTCCAACTCAGCCGGCCCAAATAATTCTCTTACAAGCTTCTCACTTCCTCCAACCCATCTATCAAGAAGTTCTGGGGCAGCCACTATTTTTGGTGGACGTGCTTTCAATGCATGAGCAATTTCACGAACTAGCGCTGTTTTCCCACATCCTGGTTTTCCGTACAAAAGCATACCACGCACAGGATTTAACCCCAAGGCAGCTAATTCTTTGGCTTCTTCGATGGAGGAGTCTAATGTTGATAATTTGGAAGAATCAGGATCTACCTCGTCGCTTGAGAGTCTTGATATGACTCTCCCATCAAGGACTCGTCTCACAATAGTTTCAATTTGAGGTTGTAAACCTCCCACTTTGGATACAAAAGAAGAACGAAAGGCATCATTTCTTTCCTTTCCTGAAACTTTTAATATGGCTTGAGTTGCATCGTTTAAAACAAAGTCGTCGTAGTTTATTCCCGTCCCTTTTGCTTCAGTTGTGTTGTTATCTTTTGTACCAACAGAGATTTCCTCTGATTTCAGAAAAAATAATGATTCGAGATTGAAAGGTAGTCTCGAAATCGTCATTTCATCCGCTATATCTGTAGTGACATTTGACATAACTAAACCTTTTGGAAGCATAATTATTTCAATGACGGCAGCTGGACCTATATCGACAGCTTCATATTTTCGTTGTGGTCCTCCATACTGTACCCAACATTTCTCATCATCTCGATTTTGTTCTTTGGAGGATGACGATAGTGAAGTTGATGGAGGTTTCATAATGACAGTCCTTTCTCCAGTACGTCGCTTCCCGCCAGATAAAAGCCTGAATCTGGTTACTCCACCATATAATAATTTCCCAAATGCAATCCCACCTGTAGGTGTTTGGAAAGGGTTGTTTAGGGTTTGTCCGCTTGGGAGCAGAATTACCCTGCATCCAATTCTTTCTAGTAGTTCTTCTTTGGATGAATCAATTCGCTATTACGAAACCATTGAGTATTAATGAAAGAATAAGAAATAATAAATAGATGAATGAGTTTCCAACAAACATTTTTATAAACCCTCATGACTGCTGTACAAACAAATGCCAATAAATTGTAGCAAGTGAATGGAAATAATTGACATTTTTGTACAGTCAAACAGAAATCCATATCACAAATGAAAAATATTGTAGGAAAAAACCTACCATCAAATCTTCTTCATATATATGCTCACACACCGCATCTCGAAGTTTTGGAGAAAGTTCAATCACAAGTGGAGCAGGACTTGATTTCATCCATCGCAACCATCGACCTGCCTCATCTATACCAAAATTCATTTTTAGGGATTGTTCCTCTAATGAAAGAAGTGCTAATCTATTTACACAGGAACGAAGTTTGAATTCCGAAGCTTGGTCAATCCAACTCGTCCATCCGGCCGAAGCACCATCATTGCATTGTAATCGTTTGATATCACTCTGAATGAGACAAAAAAGAACATGAAAACCAAGATTAGAAAAAGCTGAATCTTCCTGTATATTAAAATTTCCCTTCAAATGTGATTTGGTATCAGAAAGAGTGAGTGTGGTTTCGGGTTCTGACAACAGTAATGTGTTTCTTCTTGCCCTCCGATGAAATCGTGAGGTACTAATCAAACCAGTTTGATGCACAAAGCAGGAAGTGAGGCACCCAAATCTGCAGAGTAAAAGGATAATAAGGTTAAGAACTGAAGGCGATTTCAATGTAGGTGATTTATTTCTCGGCATTGCTTTCATTATTTTCGTGGGTTTTGTTCTGAAGGGTGCGATAGGGTACTTTGATGGAAGCCTATTCAATTAACTTCAGACAAGTCTCCAATCCAGAACATGTTGATAAGAAGAAAATCCTCATTCTTTCTCGTACTCATCAAAATATCCCTTGTTGTGACGTCATTAATATTTCAAAGGAAAAACCTGAGCATGCTGGGTAAGTGACAACCTACGTCATCATGATAGAATCTCGAATACAAAACATGTATAAAAACAAAATGAGGAGGCAACACAGGGCCTCGTCTTCAACAATCAACACATCTTTGTTGTATACATCACTTCTTTTCTTCACCATCTTCCAATATGGGAAATCTCTATCTTTGACACCCATAGATTCAATAAATTCAAATGCAGCGCAAACTTCCTCACAGCCAATTCAACGAGTTGGTATTGTTGGGGCAGGTATAGCAGGTCTCTCTTTAGCCCATGCCTTGGAAAACCTTGGTCAATCTTCCAACAATGATAATAACATGGAAATAAGCGTCTTTGACTCAAGACCTTCACTTAATTTTAAAGATGGTGCTGGAGTACAAGTGAATGGAGGTATGAGTGTGTTACACAAAATCAATCCTGATCTGTTTGCTTCCGTAGCCAATGCAGCTTTACCATTGAAATCCATTCGATCTCGAACCAAACCCTGGTTTCCTTTATCTCTATTTTCGGGAAGTAAGGAAGATTCTCCATTTGCAACATTGTTAGAGTTTGATATTGAAGAAATAATTCGAAAGACTGGTGGAGAAACAGAAAAAGAATTAATTGTGGATGGGACCACCATGTCATATTCTATCATGAGAGGTGCTTTGCAGCAGGTGTTGCTGGATGAATTGTCGTCGGATACTTCGGAGAGAGTAGAATTTGGAAAGCGTCTGACTGGAATTGAAAGTGCCACGAACGAACAAGATGGAATCATGTGTCAGTTTGAGGATGGCTCTGCTTTTGGACCATTTGATTTAGTGGTTGGTTGCGATGGAATACAGTCCAATGTCAAACAATTTGTGGAGAAGGGAAAAATTGAAACATCTGCATCCAAAAAGACAGGATCATCTTCCATTTATTCGGGTATACGTATTATTTTTGCAGTGGAAGATGGAGATCCTTCTTTACCAAAAGAAGATTTTGCAAAGTCTACAGAATTAAGACAATATTTTGGAAATGGTGGATATGGTTTAGCCGGGACATACGGAGCGGGTGCAGGTCAAAGTCCAAGTCGAAGTGCTTTCTATATTTACAGAGACCCAGACTATATTGGTCCATTTCCAAAAAAGAAGGAGCAGGAACAATTATCAACATCCAGTATTATTGTAGAAGATGAAACGATTGATAGTCCACCTGAAAATGCAGACTGGAGTCAAAATGTGCAATCGTCGGGAGAAAATCCCCAAGCTGACTTCCTGGCAAAAATGAAACAATCGTCTATGCCATCATTTGAACTCATTCCAATCGTTGAAAATGCAGATCGCTTTTTTGAACTTGGTGTATATTTTCATAATCCCTTTACTTTCAGTGGGTGGAAAAGGGAAGTGAAGGGCAGTTCTGGGGCTTTCTGTGTTTTGGCGGGGGATTCTGCCCGTGAGTAAATGGTTCTGTGATACATTGCATTGGTATGAACCATCAAGATCTAATTCAATTTGTTTTGTCGTCTGTTTTTGATTTCAAGATGCTATGCCACCTTTCTTAGGACAGGGTGCCAACCAAGCTATTCAAGATGCATATTGTTTAGCATCCAAAATATCGGAGTATAATTCAAATTTGAGTCCTAACTCTATGGCAACTAGTGCAAGTGCAAATGCAAATGCAAATGCAAATGAGGAGGATGAGAAAAAATCATTGAAAGAACTACTTAATGAATATGAAAACCAACGATGGAAAACTACAACTCTCATAACATTAAAGGCTGCTTTCTTAGGATATCTTGAAGCTGGACAAGAGGGATTTTTGTCTACCTTCCGTGATGCATTCTTTTTCTTTGCTGGAAAGATTGGTTTGGCACGAAAGATATATTTAGATGGAGCCACTCCTAAAGTGTAGCTTTGTTAAGAATGAAAAAGTGGTTATTTTCTATAGAAACATGTTATTTTTTAAGTGAGGAAATGTGTCATTAAATGTTAACCCCAAATGAATTCAATTGACAAAACTAGAAAATGCAATCGAAAGAATTATTCCATCTTCATGGCTTCACTGTCCAAGGCCATACCCATGCAGTTCAATCCATTGTCAACATAGAGGGTAACTCCTGTAACACTCCTGGCCATAGGAGAGCACAAGAACAATCCAGAATTTCCAACATCATCACTGTACAAATCTTGGGCCAAGGGGGCGTTGGCTTTCGAGTAGTCAATAGCATATTCAATAAAAGTTTTTTGTCCGGGCTCTTTCCCAATGGCAGAAGCAGCACGGGACTTGAGGGGACCAGCACTGATGGTGTTGACCCTCAATCCATATTTGCGTCCAGCTTCGTAGGCAAGTGTACGGGTGTCACTTTCCAATTGAGCTTTGGCAGACGACATTCCACCTCCGTATCCAGGAATAACCTTTTCAGAGGCAATGTAGGTAAGAGAAAGCATGGATCCACCTTCGTTCATGATGGGTCCGAATTTTTGGAGAAGAGAAACGGCAGAATAAGCAGAAGCAGAAGAGGCAGCAAGATATCCCTTACGAGAAGTCTCAAGAAGGGGCTTAGTCACCTCGGGCCCGTTGGCAAGGGAGTGTACAAGAATGTCGATCTTTCCATAGTCGGCTTCTACTTTAGCAGCAACTTCTGAGATGGTGAATCCATCCAATCCAGCATACCGTTTGTTGGTAGCGATTTCCTCAGGAACATCCTCAGGAGTGTCAAATACGGCATCAAGAGGGTAAACACTCTCAATAGTCATTTTAGATCCATCCGACAAGATGGAATCTTCATCAAAGGAACCCTTCCTCAACCCCATTTGGAAAATTTTGAGAACTGGAGGCCAAGTTCCTACAATGATGGTGGCCCCGGCATCAGCGAGTGCCTTGGCAATAGCCCATCCATAACCAGTAGAGTCTGCAACTCCAGCAATGAAGGCTACCTTTCCTTTCAGATCTACAGTAGCTCCCATTTTAAGTTCAGTTTTGGAGGTGGAAGAGCTAGCATATTGGTTGGAGCTAGTGGTAGTATCAGGGGTGGCACGGAAAGTGGTTCTTCCTACAGCTATATCATCAATGATGTTCGAAAGACACATACCATGATTCATTCATAGTATTGAGAATTAATACCATAATCATCATTATTTGACACATGAGAAAAAAATTGTCAGCGAATAGTTGTGAAAAAGTTATCTTGATGTGCATCTTCTCTCACATTGATCTGTGATAACACTCACCAAGAGAAGGACCGAATCCAGAGGCTACTCCAACAATAGCTGCGGTGGCTGCAATCAAAGCGAAACGACGAAACATCTTGACACCTCTTTACTTTGATAATTGCAATTTCTTTCGCAAAAAGCAAAACAAATCCTTACTACAATACGATAGTTTATCCATCCAACATTGCATAATTTTCTCCACGTGAAATTTCATATAGAAACGTCACACAAGTGCTTCCCGATTTCATTTGGTTCATCTTTTTCATCCAACCTTGTCAAGAAGGGGGAGGGGGGGGTTGCCCTTTCGAAGTATTTTGTAGTAGCCTCTCGTACAAATATTGATTTTCCTACGTTGCATTTTGAAGTCGATCCTCTTTCTCATTATGCATTTGTTTCACCCTAACTATCCTAAAAACACGTATCTATCAAGTTCCATGAAACACATCCAACGGCCATCCAAAAAAGATACGCATGTCCTAAATTATGGAGGAAGCATCGGGATTTCCATCGCATTTTTTTTATGTTTTTCACATAAATGTCGTGCGTACTTCATTTTTTCCTCGATGCGTAAGAACATTACAACTTCCAGGTGGAATCAGAGTTCTTGATGACTTGTTGTTCATCAGGATTGTACTGTACGTACCGTAGGACTTTTTTCAAAGGAATTGTTATGGGCTGTAATTTCGATGTGTACAGCAAGACTATATTCCAATCAATAGATGACGAAAATTATAATATTTTCTATCAATCATGCATCAGTGTCCTCCTGCTGCTTCGTGTGGAGGAACCGATATAGATCGATACTCAGATTAATTTGTACAAAATTTATATTTTAATGTTGAGTGTCAGATACAAGCAGGGATGGTCTAGTTGGTTATGACGACGGTTTTACACACCGTAGGTCCTGGGTTCGATTCCCAGTTCTTGTAGTTTTATGTAGTGTCATTTAGTTTTGTCACATTTTTAGTGTATTCCCAGACATTGTACTTAGACAGCCTTACAGGTTTCACTAACAAATAGATTATCAGTACTGACGTCATTTGTGGTACTAACCGAGGCGTTCCGCTCGAAATCGGTCAACGATGAAAATTCACTGCGCGAAGCACTTCCCAAATTAAATTAAAAGTAAAGTCCCCGTGAACTCCAAAGAAAGAATAAGCAAAAAAAGAATTAATTCCTGTCATCCTTGTATCCCTGCTAGATGAGTTGCGTGTCGTTTCTATGTTTGAAATACTCTCTTGCATCATGTTCTTATTTGGTCCAACCTTGATTGTATTTGCTATTTCTTCATCCTGTTCTTGAAATGTATTAGTGTAACGACCAGCCCAGGAAAAAACCATTCGTCCTGGAAAACTGTTCCTGATAACACTTCATCCTCGTCGTTCCCCTGTATTTCTTCTTATTATGTCTCTGGAATCTCTATGATCTCTCCTGTATTGATGGTATTATTATAATTATCAGGAGTGTCCTTATTACGTCTTCTTCTTCTGCTTCTGTTTATCCTGATGTTTCTATTAAAATCAACAATACTAACAATCAGTTACAAAATAAAGGCGTGCACTCCTAGAATATTTATTCCCTAATTGTGAGCTTTTTAAGTTAATATTTAAATTTCAAATGTAATGTCTACCATCTGGATACTTCTTCTCCATTTGATTACGTATCCAAATCTAACTAATTTCTTCAACTTCAAATAAATGCTCCGTCATTCGTGGTTCTTGTGACGTCAATAATATTGTACTTCTGACATTCCTCCTCACAAGACCCTAAGTATCTCTACCGAATAATATGTTTCTTGTTAATTCATACATTACATTGGGTGCTAATGCTTTCGTTAACATATCACTTAAATTCTCCTTGGATTTGATCGATCTTGGACGACAGATTCCACACGCGACAGATTCTCTAGCATAGTTCCAAGATATGCTGTGACTCTTCTTTTTTAACATGCTTTCTGGACGACTACAGTTGAGTATGACAGCTTGATTATCTCCCAAGATATCGGTAGGTCCTTCGATTGGTACACCTAACATTCTCAACTTGTTGTATCTCATCTCCATCGTTATTTCTATTGCGATTTTCATTGCAGTAATTTCTGACCCATAGGTGCTAGTCTCCACTGTATGTTGACACTTGCTATACCATTTTACTGGAGTTCCATGTAAGAAAAATAACGCAGCAGTGACAGATCTTCTTGTTTCAATATCATGCGCATGATCTGCGTCGACCATACACCAAGTTCTTACTGGTTTTCCTTTCGGTTCCGGAGCATCCAACGGTAGCTTCTCCTTTGTATCCAGATATAATTGGCTCCAATTTCTTGCTTCTTCGTTTTCTATACCTGGTGGCTCTGGAATCACAATATTCGAACGAATGGCTCCTTTCTGGTGATGTTTGAGGTATCCAAAAACTCTCAAACAGGTCTTTAAGTGACCTTCCCTAGGCATTGCATTATACCTTGCCATGGTAATTGATGCAAACATCACATCGAACCTGCCTATCGTTACGGCCCAGGACATGCTTCCCACTAACATTCGGTATTTTGATATCTCTTCATCGCTCAAATAATTACTTTCATCAAGTTCCGGGTGATATCCACCTTCCAATGGTGAGTGATAGTTTTTCAACGTAATCTGAAACATTTTCTCAATATTTTCACAAACATTTTTAATATATGTCCTTGCCGATAATATGTTAATATATCCAAGTCCATCTTCTCTCTTCTTTCTTCCAATATCTCCGCCAAGATAGTATTCAGGTTCCCCTACTCCCTTAAATTTGAAATTGCCTGTTTTCTTAACCTCTTCAATAATCTTAATTGGTTCTCTTGATGCTATGATTAAATCATCAACATATACTGCGATGTACTCATATTCTTCATTGATCAGCATCCGATTTTGATGGTTTGAACCCAATTTTCAATAACACTTCGGAGCATACTACCTCATGCCACCTCGCCGCACTCGTTTTCAATTCATACTGTGCCTTATCAATGATGAGAAACTTCCCTTCCAGTTTACCAAATTCGATTTTTGTGTATACTTCTACCCTGCAAGTATGCATTCGAGATGTCCGCTGCGATCACGAGTAATCCATTCAAATCTGCAATGAATAATAGGATTTGTACGGCTTCAATGGAAACGACACCGGAGTAAATATCTTGTTCATCAGGATTAGTGTGATTTCCTCCAGCTACGATTCTGGCTTTCCTATCAAACATGCAATCCAGTACCAGATGTAACGGTATATAAAAATAGTCACTTGGTATGTCTCTTGGTGAATCTTTGATGATGAATGTATCATGTTCGAGCAATTCTGCTATTTCTTTGTTAATAGCATCTAACTATGATGTATTGCCATTTTGTGCATCTAATTCTAATGCAAGTTTCACATTTCTTGGTATTTCCGCTCCGAATTTCATTTTCTTAAACATTCTCTTCAACTTTGCTTTGAAAGCACGCACTACTCTAATAAACCTAGTAGAATTTTTATGATGCTTCTTCGTCCACTTCCATTGTTGCAGGTTATATAGCTGTTTTTCATGTGCATACCGAGATATTGTCAACGGATCCGTCGATTTTATGACATCCATTGGTTCCCATGTCTCTGCATCGTTGCTCCATAGAATTTTCAATTGCCACTTCCCTTTCTGCTTTTTATGATCCAAAATCTTCTTAAACGAGTATAACTCTGCATTTGATTCTTCATTTTTGTTGTAGTGGTTGGTTAGATCTTTGTACGTCATTAACTCTTCACCACCATTCAGAAACTTGAGAATGAAGTTGCCTTCCTCCGTCCAATTGACTACTTTTGCTTTTTGCAGTACACCTTGAAACTTGTGCACGAATTCAAAACCCATTAATTTGTTGACATCGACTGTTGGTTTGGGTTTATCACCAATCAAGTCTGTTGTAGATTGCAAGACTTGTTCCGGTTCATTTGAAGTACCTACTCTTGTCCATTCCGTCTCCAAATTTTGATCATCTTCCCACGTATAATGAATATTTTGTGCTTTGAATATTTGTTGTTCCTCCGGATATAGAACCGGTACAACATGGTTGCCAGCTGCGATGCCTTCCTCCACTTGATTGGATGGTAAAATCCTCAAGTTAACATTTTTTCAAATCCATAGCCGATCTTAATACACTTCTCGCGACTACGGTATTTTGAGCTGTCAAAACATAATATGTAAGTGTGTCTCCAACTGAGTCAGCTAATCCCAAAAATCTTCCTGGTAGTTCTGTAGAATCAGGAGACTTGTTATTTTCATACAAATAAATCGGTTCATAAAAACTGAATTGTAGTAAAGCTGATATATCTGGTGTAATACCGAATGCCTTTTTGAGAGGTGTCTTCCATTTTAATCGTTTCGTTGCAGTGTGATTGAGTAGATCTACTGCATATTTTGTAGAATATACCCATAAGGAATCAGGAGTATTCGTATGGTCCATAATCCTATAAGCAATCTTTTTAACTTCTTGAATTCTGCATTCTGCATAGTTTTGGTTTGGATGATATGGTTCAGTATTTTGAATGTTGATGTTATATTTTCGCAAAATATTTTTCCAAACACGACTTGTTTCCATCTGTGCATTATCCGATTTCATCATGTATGGAGCACCTACATCTGCAATAAAGGTCTCAAGCATAGTAGTCGGACCTTCCGATTCTGACGTCATGGGGTACACCCTCGTGTACATCGATTCTCTTCCTACAAAAATTTGTATACATGTTGCATTTGTTTTCAACGCAGGAACTGAGGAGAAAAATGTATCGGTACAATAAATTTCTCTTAAGCGATTTTTATTCAGTTGCAGAAACCTGCTCTTATAGTGATGACGTAATGGGAGTCGAAAATAGTTCTTTGCTAGCTGCGTCGTATATTGCACTGTCTTTTTGACTACCTCAAGTGGCATCCATCCTAGTTTCGCTTGAATTTCTAAGAATTACCCTGATCCTCCACAGATATACTTGGATTTGCCATAACAGTTCTACTTGCGTATTATCCAACAAATTCATCATCTTCAAACAAAGCTTGCGATACGATAACATCGTTACAAGCATCACCAAATTGCTGAACCTCCCACATTTCGTCACTAGTAAGTACCAGTCTGGTACAAGTCTTCAGTTCGGTTCCAGTAGGCTCTCTACATGGGATGGTAAATAAACCATTTTTCAATGACATAGGAATTGCAACATCGTCAATTATCATCTGCTGTTTTCCACCATGTCGCTTGGCTATATCCTCAACGAAAACGCCATACTCACGAGCTTGGAAGGTGCTCAAAAGTGAGGTATCATTCCCTTCCACATGACTAGTACACTCATGAATCACCAATAGGTAAGTGATTCCATCGATAACCACCGTCGTTAAGGGCGTACTTGCCCTAGTGGTTGGATGAGCGCCCTCCATGCCAGTGGTCACTGGTTCGATCCCCGGTGGGGGGATTATTTGACCAAATTTTCACCGGATTGAAAAACTATTTGAGTTTTTCATGATGCTGAAAATTTGAAAAAAAAAATGAAAAAATATGATATGACAAAGCTTGATGACTCAAGCGTGAAAAAGATAAAAATTGTTTGAAAATTGAAAAAAATGTTTGAAAATAAAGAGAAAGAGAAGAACAGATGTGCCGGACTTAGCTGAGTTAAAAGCTGGTATGTATGAAAACACTTCCTTGGCCCTCCTAATACTAACTGTAGTAGGTGATTATTAACCACCGCCGTTAGTGCTGTTACAATCAGTAGCTTGTCTAATTTCATCGAATCATTAAACCCTTGAACACTAACACTTCTTGATGATGTTGATTCCACGACAAAACCTTTTCCAACGAGCGACGTATCACATCCACCATCCACCAAAATTTCACCAATAGTGTTGCTTGAGTCTTTGCTTTGCATATTAAATGCGGTACGCGAAATGTGAATAGTCCTCCCAGATGTTTGGTAATCAGAAATGATGTTGTTATCTGTTGGAAGGTTGTTCGTTGGTGCTTTGATATCTCTCGGACGGTACTTGAAGTTGAATGTACCAAATTTAGAGGTACATTCAGGAGGACTCAGGTAAGCTTTGCGTGCTTCTTTTTCCATTTTCAATGCTCTAATGATAGCCTCTTTTACTTCCTCGGTGTGTTGCTCATCCATTTCCTCCATAGCATTCACGTAATCGTCATCATCTGCTACTGGGTTGCGTTCAATACTGTCAGACCAGTCACAATCGTAACTACTTAGATCACAGATAGGTGAGTTTTCAATAACGATTTTCCCATGTACTGTGTCATAATCGGCTGTGGGTCCCCCTAATCTAGGGAGGGCACAAGCCCCCTACAGTGCACTGTCATTCTGTCTATTAGGCAAAACATAAAAATTTGCCCGAAAAATAGAAGTAAATTATATCCATCATGAAGATGAACATTGGCGCAGAAATGATCATTCAATTGTATCCAGCTCTGAATACAACTTTTTTTAATAGGGAATCTAGGGTCTCTAAATATCACTCCCTTTTAGACATAAGTAATTTCTCACTTAGTATGATTTATCCTGAATGAATGTTCGTAATTGAATATTATTTACCTAAGTATTAAACTTAAATATATTTTACTTAGATGATTCAATTAGTTTTTCTGTGAATTTTAAAATTTTTTATTTGGCCCAATTCCTTCTCCTTCTCGAGATATTCACGTTTTTACACCCACGTAGAAAAAAAAATAGTTTATTTGTTTTTTTTACGTACCCATAACCCAACTCTAAGTAAATTACGCAAAAAAATAACTTTTGAATTTCACGAACTCAATTTTCCTTCTTAGTACGTTTATACATACGTTTTACGTTTCTTCTTTTATTTCGACATGTGAATGTCA
>Ga0209092_10003425_pt1 | contig 13766 bp, 11 predicted proteins | sample FraStrMetagenome_FD_187446 | JGI IMG/M metagenome (GOLD analysis project Ga0209092, IMG submission 187446) | Marine eukaryotic phytoplankton communities from Arctic Ocean - Fram Strait ARC3M Metagenome (SPAdes) (version 2) | ecosystem: Environmental > Aquatic > Marine > Oceanic | place: Fram...
ATTTCAAAGCTGAAGGCGCACTTAAAAAAGCGTCACGGGATTCAAGATGAGCTTAAAGGTTTGAGTAATGGAAACGATATGTTCAAACGCTATCGCATTCGTGCCACAGATGGTTTACTCCAAAGCTATTTACATGCACAGAATTGCAAGTTAGCAGGTGCAATGCCTAGATACTGGCGTCAAGGCAACGCTGGATTATTTCTTGAGCTTGTTTTCCTTGTTGATCACCTGAAAGAGAAAGTCAGCCCCGAGTCATACTTGTTCTGTGCTAACATTGGCAAAGAAAGGTCAAAACATATATGGGAAGTTGCTGCACAGCCATTCGTAAACGAAGGAGAAGACGACATGGACTTCATTCATGAAGGTTCCGTTGACAGTGAAAATGAGAACAGCAGCGTAGATTTAAATGATTTAGATAGTAAAGATGAAGCCCCCGCAGGAATGCACCCAGAGGAAGAACTAGTACGTCACATGCGCCTTTTGCGTGGGAAGACTAGCGATGACGAATACTCTTCATCGTCATCTAAATTGGGCGGTAAATCAATGCCAGATAAAGAAAATAGTGAGAATGGATCAGTTTTAATGATTAGCTCGCATAATGAAGATTATTACACTTCAGAAAGTGAAGAAGACGATTGGGTTAAGGAGAAGCGTTTTCGAAGATTTTCTTCGTCACTTACTCCATCGACACAAACGGAACGTCGTGCGAAGAATTACAGCGTTAGCGGTGATATATTAAGTGCACTATCAGCAAAAAATGGTCCCAAAAGGAAGGCTCAATTGAAGAGAAAAACTGATTTGACGCAAGATAATTATCTGAGCGATAGCAGCTCATCGCTTTTATTCAACGCTGAGTCAGGACAAAAAAGGCAATCCATGATCGCCAAACCGTGTCAAAAGTCCGCGAACAAAAACCTTAAATTTAAGTCAATGAATAGCGAAGTGGCCAAGGATTCCAAATTAAGATCAAAGAGGAAGATAGTTTTTGAGGAGGAATCTGATAGTGAAAGTGATTAATTTTGTTCTAGTGCAAATTATACTTTTTGGATGTGAGAAAAGGTCTTACGATTCCTATGGAAGATACCAAGCTAGTCTCACCAAATTTTCACAGGTTTTTCTGAAACAACGTTTGGTTCAACACCTCTGTATCGTTTGATCGATTAACAAAACTCACTGCGACAGCTGGCCCTTTGATGATTTATAGTGTTTTTACGCATCATTTAAGTTTCACCATGAACGCGATTAGTGCCTGGAATAAACAACGGCGATCATAGCGTTCCCCATAAGTATCTTTCGCTCCTATCTTACCATCCTATCAAACAGGCGTTTCATTCGCACTTAGTAGATCCTTTCAAAAATATTCTTTTCGTCAATGGAACGATGAGAAATTAGCAAGTCATCATTTCTTCTCGTTTTGAAATGTCTTGTCTGAGGTTGATCGGATCCAAACTATTGCACCACATACGAGTAAACTATGTCCTATTCGTGCTTTTGCTGTTCCAGATGGTATTTTCGACGAACAACTTAGATAAAGGTGCAAGTAAGGCTGATCTGCGACTTTTCATCTTGAACCTTTTCCGCTACGAGCAACTCTTTTGTGACCCATCACAAAAATCTCCTCACAGCATCACCGAACACATTATGTGCACCAGGTGCCACAAGAAAGGACTTTATGCCACGACATACCCATTCATTATTGTCGTAGCTCCAAAAGATTTTAAGTCCAACCGCCCACGTACATCTATAGAACAAGCTTATCACGGTTGGCATATCCTCAACAGATTGATTCATAGAGTCATTAACATCTATAAAGAATCTATACATACTTTCCAACGCCTAAAGACACTATCGGTAGTATAATATATTTGGGGGTAGCAAGGAATGACTATTTATTATCCTCGCCGCGGCCGCCACAGCCACCACCCCCAAACAACATTCTATTTTTTTTTGGTAGAAAGTGATTTTTCTACGTAAGGTAGTGAGGATTGGTGTCAACGAAAGTTCGTATTTGAGCTATGCAATATACCTATCAAATCATCGATGACGTTACCACTCAACACTCACCTCTCACCTCTCACCTCTCACCCCAACAATGTTCAATTTAAAAAGTATCAGGAAGAGTAGAGTGTTGTTTCTCTATCTTATATTGATTGAAATCCGCCGAAACTATCGCGAAGCAGCAGTGAACTTCCTCAAGACTGACAGCTTATCTAAATTGTTTGAGATAGTCAGTCTTTTTTGTGAAATATTGTCAAGAAGAAGAAGAATAACGAAGACAACTTGAAGGGAAAATGGAATATATTGTAAGTTACCTAACCGCAGACTTTCCTCACAGGGATAAATTTGTTGGCTTCTTTATGGCGCTGTTTGGAGCTCAAACAGTTGCAAATGGTAGAAATAAGAATCGAGACATGGCGTGGTTTCATGCCCTTTTCTTGTCGGCATGCGTTGGTTACGGCGGTTCAATATTTACTCCGTGGATGTTTGGCAGACCGATTTCGCTTTTCTTTAACGATTTTAACGCGGCAAGCATTTTTGTCGCGTTTTATCTAATGCATTACACTCCAATGGTTCATGCATTTAATTCCTTCCCAGGAAGGCTGTCGATTACAATGCTGAGTACGCTTTTTCGAGCTACAGGGGTAAAATCTTTTTGTACGATAGCTTTTGAAGCTTCGAAAGGGACACCGAGTCAATTGGGGTATGATATAATGATTATCGGCCCAATTCTTTTTCCAACTTTACTTGGAAATATGGGAGCCCTCTTTCTCAATGGCCTTGACTTGTTGAAAAATGGAATTCCGTTTGCTTTTCAGCAGACTCTTTTCAATGCAACTTTTTATCACTTTTTTGTTCATGATAAAGATGGTATTATTGGTGTCACATTACGTGATCTAATAAATACTGTTCCAGCAATTAAATTCGGCCTCTCTGACGACAAATTTGCATTATTAGTCGTATCAACTATCATGCACATCAATGCCATCATGAAAATGCCTGAGTTCGCTGGATCAAAGTTTACACTCTTTCGTCCTATTGGATACATTTTGAAAACAATATTTTTCATGAATAGCTACTATGGCATTCAAATAAGTAACAACGAAACTAAAGTCAGCAAAGAAAAGAAGGTTAAAACTAATTAACTCGAGAATCATGTGTAGCTAAGAGATTGGATAGCCCAATTCTATGTACCGGTAGTATGTATGACGAGTCTCGGCTCATCGACTATCATCAGAACTACAAGAGAAGTGTTCTTATTTAACTCTCAGGAGCGATAATATTTTTCATAGGACAGCGATTGAACTTGAGTCAAAACCAAAATGGGAACAATGGATCCAAAGGAAGAATTATTGAATTTTCGTAGAAAATATCAAATAGAAGTTTTCTAATACGATGTGTGTCATAATGATCTTTTCACAAGTATGATATTGTAAAACCGTGAAGGGCTTTTACTCATTCGATTCAGCATCAACAAGCTTAGATTTATGTCATCAAATTATCGGTACTGCACTCTAGAGACTCTAATACCATGTATCATACCAGACACAAGAAGTTTACATGCACTGTTCTACTACACACAGGACATACGAGCGTGGGACTGGGTTAAAGTTTTGCGAATTTTGCTTGAGTGCTAACACCTCTTTGACTCTTTGATAAAAAATAAGACATAAACACACGTTCTTTTACTGATAGTTGGGAAGGAGGTGCAGGACTTGGACTTCTGAAAAGTGATAATTAGTTAGAGACTTTGCATGTCCAGCAGTATGTAAAGATTCGAGTAGAGTTTCCATTACAACTGAATTAGCCGAATGACTAACACAAATACCGAACCTCGGTGACATGAAGAATCATACGAAATACGAATGTAGCGAGATGAAAATTAGTACAATACATAACCTTAATATTATGTCTAATTAGTAACGATATTGGGTAAACGTGTATAGAATGCAATAAATAAATAAATAATCATTCCATGTGTATCGATCAATATATTTTAACAACTTCCCAACGGCCATAAATTGCAATCCAGGTACAACGCCGTGCGCAGTACCAATGTACGCGATAGAATAGCGGCGGTTGGTTCATCTTCTACTCCTAAAACAAAAGAGACAGTGACGACGACGACGACGACTGCAATCAATCTCCGCACTGAAATGCGATACTCGGTATAATCAATACGCTCACATAAACAACCAACAGCAGCCATGAATAACAGCAATAAAGCTGTAGTCATAGGTAATAATTGTAAACATAGCACACCTCCGCCGTCCTCTTCTTCATCAGCGAGTATTTCAACTAATAAAGAAAATAATGGAGCACTGTCCTCCTCTTTCTTGCAGTCCTCACGGCCTCCTTTATTACCAAATCATTGCAATAATACACTTCCAACGCCAAAGAATAATGTCAAAATTCCGTTAAAGAGTTGTCTCTCAAGCAGTAAATCTCAGAAAAATAAGTTATCGTCTACTAACAAAAAGTTGCGGTTTCATCAGTTGAAGTCAGCTGTTGAATATAATAATGATGTTCCAACCTATCGATCCTTGACTCCATTACCAGCTCGAGATATTGATGTGAGCTTTGTTCATGTTGCAATGGAAGAGGATGAGGAGGAGGATGAAGTTATGAGATTAGAAACGAAAGAGAATAATGCCATATTAGCGGAATGGGATGATTATTGGATTAATGACAGTGAGGAAAAGGCAAATTCCAGTCCAATCATATCTTCCTCTAGAAATAATTTACGTAGTCAGCACAGCCGTCGGAAACGTCGAGAGAGTGGATCATTTGGCTATGCCAACAATAATAGTAAAAGAAGAATTAGTTTAATTGAAGCACAGGAGGAACTTGATAAACGACTAAAGGAACAACAGGAACAGTATGAATTGGAAAAAAATGTCACTTCCTACATAGATGATGATTGCAATTCTAGGAGCATTGAGAAATTTGTTCAACGATTGTATGATGATCCTTCCTATGACTTATTATCGAATGAAAAACAGGAAGGAGACGAACGCGTGTGGCAGATGTGCTGTGATGTCCTTTGCAATGACCATAATTATAATGACTTACACACTTCGAGACAAAGGTACATCACAAGCACTAATCTCGATCCACCATCGTCGCTATCAAAGTCGTGTTATATCAATGCATTGAACATTTTACTTTACCTTCTCGATGATCACGATCATGACAACATTCTGGATATATTGATAACCTCATCCACTGGTCATGATTTTATGATACATCAAATGGAATCGCTTTATCGAGCTGTAGAAATCTTGACGGCACCCATTGATGATTATGATGATAATGATGGCAATAGTGGTAATGAAAATCCAGAGGAGGAAATTGATATATATAGATATGCTAATGATCAGGTACATTTAGCTCTGCAATTGTATCAACAACAAAATAATACAGATACCCCAATGAATGTAAAAACTATGGCCAACATCACCAAAAAAATTGTATCTATGGTCGAAAATGAATTGTTGGAGTTCGAAGTTACTTTTATCGAAGAAATGCTATGTTCCATTTCATTGTTATCGCATAACTTGGAATCCCTCTTATCTTCAACCTTTTTACAAACATACACGGTTGAACAAAATAAAAAAAATGATGTGATATTTTGGCGTAAAGATTGTAAAGGTGATAAACAAAATCAGTTGAAACTTGAAGACGAAATGCAATTGATAGATTATGTTCAAGAGGAGACTCTGTTCATGTTACGTGAAGATTATACTACTAAAAAACAAGCATTGGAACTACAAAGATATCGTCTACAAGCAGTACAATATGCTAACGAGGTCCTTCACAAGCAGTCACAATTTATTTTTATGGGAAAGTTTTTGAATAACTTTCACTTGCACGACATTCGTATGGATTATGTTCAAATCGGAATCCCTCATCAAAATTTAAGAACAGACATTCAATGGAAAATACAACATTATAATAATTTAGAGGACGATGACACAGATATAGCTATTTCGCTAGTACGTGCTCCTGTTGTGGTAATAAACGAAGATACAACAAATGTGGAAAACAACGTCAATGATTCATCCAATGTCTCTTCATTTCGACGTTTATTGCTTCGAATTGATGATAACGTCAAAAACAATTGGGTCGCGATGGCAGGACATGGACTAGATCAAGTCGATTGTAAGTTTCGTGATGACATTATGTCATGTTTAAGTATTGCCAATCGAATGGATTTGGCTGTTATGGATATTTCGGACAGTCTCTCATGGCATAATAACGATCGAACAAGAGACAAGCAATCACGAATTGTCTGGCGTACAGAAGCAGTTGGGAGTAATTGTTCGTTTCATATTGTTCTACGTATTCAAAATGACTGTGGCATGGAACTTCATATTCGTTTAATATATGATTCTAATGATCAACGAAGTGTTCATTATTCATTGCCGAGTCAAGTGATTGTAGAGAAGGCAGTGAAGAGGGAAACAAAAAGTGAATCCCTGTACGAAATTGTTATGAATACTGATACATTGTCTTCAAAAATAAATAACATGATTCGAATATCCACGTTGCGAATAATGGAAAAACTTGTTATGCTACTGGATGAGTTTTTACAAGGCGCAAACAGTTCTTGAAAAGAGTAATAGAGTTATAATCAAATTGGAGTGTTTGTAGACTCATCTACCGGATTGACTTTCTTTTATTCTATTCTTTACAAATGTTAAACGATGTTTTTTTATCTCATACTTTCTTGATCAACCAAATTAAAGACGATGAGTTGCGTGCACGGCAGGTTAAGTCAATAACCCTTTTGGGTTGCACTACCTTAGTTGCGTCCTACCTCTATCAACTTTATACAGATACTACACTGATATCTCTAGCATTATGCAACCTTGCATCGTATGCAAGTAGAAATTCAAGATAGAACAAATAACGTAGACATCCGTTAAGAAGATTATATCAAAACACTAGCCAAATGTTTTGAGATAAAAATACACGAATGGAGCTGTGACCACTTGGCAATCTAATCGATCGATTGCTCCACCATGTCCTGGAATGAATGAACCAAAGTCTTTTGCACCGTAGGCTCTTTTGACTGCGCTAGCCAAGAATCCTCCAAAAGGTGAAATGAGAGAAACGTACATGGCAATTGCAGTCACATGTTGTTTATTCGCGAAGTCACTTTCTAAGTCGAACACAGATAAGAGTGGGTGCGCGACTAGAATCGTTGACAATGCTGCCCCAATAAAACCTTCCCACGTTTTCTTTCTGTGAAAGATGAAATGATAAATCAAAGTTTGAAAAATGATAACTTCGGCAGGAAAAGTAGTGTTGACTTACGGGGAAAGGTTAGGGATAAGCTTATGATTTCCAAACAAGCGGCCGAAAACATACGCCATGGTATCATTCACAATTACAAGTAAAGCTGGTAATAAGAACCAGGCAATACCAAACTCTTGTAAAGTAAGAAACCACGTAGAAGATTGCCATACTAAGAATATCAACGCAAAGTGGCTGCTTGCAACCTTTCCTAGATATCCGCGAAAGAGTTCCTCAGAAGCTCCATCTTGTGCCATGGTAAGGACACCCATCACTAATCCAACAGCTACCATTAGATACGTAACTAAATTTCCGTACAAGTTACTCGGTCCAAACACTTTTAGGTGGTGAAGACTTGACCCCGCAAGAGCCGTTAAGAACCACCAGATCTGCTGCACCTTGATGGGAACGAAAGAAGTATCAGCACTTTCTCTGTTTCCAGCACCGACGACTTGACAAGCTTCCTTGTACATTACTGCCTGAAATAATAGCAGAAGACCATAAATACCTTGTTCTCGAAAGACTTTTACAATCAACGTGACAATACCGAGCATAACAATCGATGCAACGGTACGAACTCCAGCATCCCCTCCCAACATAAATACCCCTACTCCTCCACCCCGTACATTAGATGAAACTATTTCTCTTATTTTATCTTCACCTCTTATTTCATGTAATTCATCCCTTCGCGTTTGCATGGAATCATCAACCAGCAATGGGTGGCGGCGATCATAGTATTGAGAATGATGTTGGCGATGGTAGCTTTCGTTCAAGCGAATAGAAGAAGTTGGTGCTATTGATAATTCCTGCCTAGCATCAGTTAAAAGATAAGGACTATTGGCACAATTTGTTAGCAGAATTGTGAAGCCTCCCAGTAAGATCTTTCTACGGATTATTGATGTCATGGTTTCCAATTTCCATGTGTATTGCTTCCCTATTTTGAGCCAAATTCGTAACAAAAAGTAAAAGATCTGCTCTTATATTGGTTTGCTGTTGTTGCTAAAATGTTCAATTTAGCACTACCGGTAGTGGTGGGAGTGGTTGATGTATCAATCAGTGATCTTCTTACAGTGATATGAGTGATATTGAAATTGTGGAAAGTTGTAAGTTGTAAACACGCCTACTGTACACAACACACAACACATATCGAAGTGAATGATTGATTTGTGATGTCTGATGTCATACGTACGCTCATATGAAAATATATGTACAATATATACAAAACACATGAGAAAGATACGACGTCTCTCGGCAAGAAGTTACAGAAGATATATCATTATGATATGTATATCGCATCGTCGTGTTGACTATCTAAAGATGACTCTCAACGATCAATGAGATATCCAATATCCAACATCCAAACCAAAAACAGTTGAAAAATAGTGAAGCAGAGAACGATCCTCTGTACCATTTACCTTCTCCTCAACCCTTCTCAAACATCGACCGATTTTTTCCTAAAAAAGGTAGTATGTAACGTTGTTCCAGCTGTTCATATTGAAAGGGTTGTGGGTTTATCTGGTTGATTGCGATCTCATTCAAAGGAAAGGTAATTATTTCGAAGAACGAAAATTCTTTGGTGTGCTAGCGAAAAGGGTGATACTGATGTTGCAAAAGGAGTGGTTCCATAATTTGATCGGTGAGATAAAGATACATATCGGTTTGCGTGTGCGTGTGTACGTATGTGTGTTTGTGTGTAAGGCGTTTTCAAAAGGAGAACTGGTATTGGATTATATTTTTTATTTTTGAAATCAATAAGCTTCTCAACTCTATCGATGCAAGTGTAGTTGTTATTGCTGCTGCTGTGACTGCGACTGTGATTGTGACTTTTTCTGTCTTTGGGATCGTTGCTTCACTCGCTCCGAGTTGTACGGGTATGAAAGTATCTCGCATTTTTCCATACACTCCTCCAACATGGTGGCCAGGACAAAAGACGTTTTTCCCAAAGAGTGGACGTTTATCGCTAGGGAATCTCCCCACACCTTTACATTCATTAGGTCCGACCAAGTTATGTGATGTAAATGGTATTTCGTTCAATATGTTCGTGAAGAGGGATGATATGAGTGGAGGAGTAGAAATGGGTGGAAACAAAATTCGAAAACTGAACTTCCTTCTGGCAGATGCACTTGCAGGTGGATACGACAGCGTTGTGACGATTGGTGGTGAACAAAGTAATCATTGCCGAGCTACAGCTGCTGCCGCTCGTATGGTTGGTTTGGAACCTCATCTCATTTTGAGAACGCGTAAATCATACGTTGACAACAACGAAATGCTTGGTACTACCGGGAATTTACTTTATGATAGATTTGTTGGCGCAACGATATATACCTGCACATCGGGAGAATATGGCAGGTTTGGTTCAAATGCGTTACTAAAAAAAGTATGTGGAGATCTTCAAAGAATGGGCAAAGTCCCGTATTTGATTAATGTAGGCGGATCGAATGGTATTGGAACATGGGGTTACATTGACGCAATTGACGAATTAGTAAATCAAATCACTTCTTACTCACCGAATGTCGGAGAAGACAGTACAAATGAGAGTCTGATGAAAATAGATCACATTGTCTTTGCATGTGGTAGCGGTGGAACAGCTGCAGGGATTTCTTGCGGCGTGGCGCTTGCATTTTCGAATCAAAGAAATTTACACCTACCCAAAGTACACGCAATAGGTGTTTGTGACTCTCCTGAATACTTCTATAATGAAATTTTAAATTTATCTCGAGAACTCGGACTATTCCAACAAGATTCACATGATAAAGCAATAGCAAAACTTAAGTCATGGGTCACTATTCATCAAGGTCGAGGGCTTGGCTACTCAGTAAATACTAAAGAAGAACTAGAGTTTTGCAAAAACTTTAGTCTCAAAACAGGAATCGTGATTGATCCTGTTTATACTGGCAAGGCACTGTTTCACTTTGCAACAAAAGTTTTACCAGGTAAGCATTCTCCTAATATAATGTCTTTATTGCTTCATCTTTTCACATGCTATATAATTTGTTGGTATAAATGTTGTCAAAATAAATTTCGTATTTAGAAAATCCTGATGAGTTTCAGAACAAAAACGTTTTGTTTTGGCACACTGGTGGCTCACTGGGAATGTACGAAAAAGTACCGGACATGATAGATAGCTTAATGACGACGTCTCAGCTTGTGAGGCTTGACATGTATAACAAAACTGAAGATTCTGGTACATGATTATAGTATAAAATACGGTTGTGTCAACTATATTATCACACTTCTATTCATTGCCAAGGCAACTCTACTAAATCATAGTGAAACCTTTTAACTCTAAATAGGTATTTTCTTCTCATCCGGTGGTGTCAAGTAAATATGTACCTTAGGTAGCTTTGTGATATCATTTGAAGATTTTGCTCATAGCCCTAAAATTTCTAATTGATTCATTTTGAATCGGTTTGTTAACGGAAGAGGTAGCCATGGATCACAAGATTCTATTTATGATAGCCTGGAGATCAGCAAACTGGTTAGGTATACAATGATACCTGTTGTGTACTAAACAACATTCTTGCAAAACAGCGAAGGATAAGTTCAGACGTGCTTACCTGATCCCTTTCGAATCTCGGATGCTCTATATATTTGTTCCATAAGCAACATTCTTGCGAATTGATGAGTGAAAGTCATATCTGAGAGTGAAAGAGAATTACTTAGCCCATTGAATCCCTTCTTTCTCCCTGCAATGGCAGCTTGTTCCCTCAAAGATGGTGGTAGACCTTCTGCTCCTCCAATAACAAACGTTACCCGACTCCCACCTTCCTCGAACCATTTGTATAGATTTTTTGAAAAATCCTCACTCGTACATTGTCTCCCAACAGATGGGTCCAAATAAACGACTGCACTCCCCTTTGTTTTGTCCATTTCGACCCCCTTGACAAGTTCATCATCCTTTTTATGCCATATTGTTTGAATACCAAGTCCATTTGGCTTCACGCGTTTCTCGTAAACTCCGGCTGCATCCTCGATCCACCTTTGATCAGATGACTTCACCTGTTTACCGACTATTCTAACTTTTATATCTAGTGCTCGCAAGCGAGTCAGCACATTTCCATACTTGTTTCTTATTTTCAATGATGGATTGGTAATGGAAGTAAACGAAGTAGCACGGTGTAAATGATCGGTAAGAAAACAGGCGTTGTTTATCGAAAAAGTACCGCCAAGGACGACAAGCATTATAGCGGGAATAGGAATTAATTGTACCTTCATGTTTAATCGGAACGTTTTCGTGTGTGTCTCCCCCTCTGTCCTTACTATTTTTTCAAGTGTATGCTCATTTTGTTGGCCTATTTTTGTTTCTATTCAAAGAGGAAAGAGGCTTCACTTTGGGTGGAAGTCAATTCGAAGGTGTACGTATTACATTACCGGTAATATGATGATCATATACGCTCGTATGATATAGAAAATTCTTAATGTAGCCCCCCTTTCCCTTAAGGAACATGTACCATAAGTAAAACGTAGACCCACTCCAGTCGGGTTAAGCAGATGCACATCTTCCCACTTGCATCAAAAATGGCCTTGCACCAGCCGTTGGGACAAAACTACCGTACGTACATGTGCCAACTATGTACCAACTTCACAGCAAATCAAAAATTATTTGTAATATGGAAAAGAGCATAGAGAGATACCCTGCACGTCAGTAAGATACGGAAAACACAATTTTCTAACAACACTTCAACTAAAACGATTGGCACATCTCAATTCCAAAGATTATTATTGCCCCGTCGCATACGAAGCGTAATTTTCGAGGTTCCCTCAAGATGAGAATAGAAGATGGCACACATGTCACTTCTCAATATTTTCATGGTAATTTCCTAGTCTGTGTTGGAATTGAGTCGAGTATGTGAAAATTTGAAGAAGAAAATCGAGAAGGTTGTAGAGGAAAAGTATGAACAATGGACTGGTGAGATGAATCCGACACAGGTAGATATGGATGCGAGTTCTGATATAAATGTTACTTTTGCTGAGATGATGAAGATGTTAAGGACAGCGGGAGTGAAAATTCTGTTTATGAAGACGTCGAAGACTATTAAAGGCTATAGTAAAATAAAAAGATAATAACCTCGAAGCTAACTATTTCATGTCGAAAAAGAAGCTTGCTTATTTTCTTCGATGCGGCTTTGATGCTTTCAACTGTGTCATCAAGTTTGTGTTCAGTCTCGGTTACTATTCGGCAACGAAATTAGAAGAAGCTTTTGTAATTTTATCTTTAGCCACTATGATTTCCTAGAACTCAAATAGGAATGATGAACAGACAACAACATTCACATGGATAACTAAATCTCCACGTGTGTCCAGTTTTGGCCAACCACGTCCCTTAATTCGAATTATGTTTCCCGACTTCCGAATTTCTTCTAATTCGACGAAAACTTTTATTGGTGTATCTGAGTCGAAAAGATTAATTGCGACTGGACATCCTCTCTTAGCTTTTATTGTAGGTACAGAAATTACTGTATGCAATCAATCTCCAACTTGTTGGAAAGTATTGTGATGTTTTTCTTTCAAAATAAAAACCACATTTATTGGAGAATGATTGCAAAGCAACTCTTTGGCCTATCCTGTCCCGAAATGCTGCTTTGTACGTTTCAACGAAAGAATCCTTTAACGTAAATTTCTTCTCTGCTACTCCAGAAAACAAATCTTCCAAAGGAATTTCTACGGTTTGAATATATATCGACTTGGAATCAGGAAAACCTTCTCGACGAAAGAAGAAAGGTTGAGTGCCGGAAGAGTAAAACGGATTAGTAAAAAACGAATCAAAGTGAACATTGACAGATGAACCCGACGAAGACAAGATACTCCTATGCCTTCCACCACCCCAACTTGAAAACGATTCCGATCGAAAAGATCGAAGCCGTTCCTGCGCATCAAAATTCTCGCGCGAAACTTCATCACCAATCAACGAATGAGCATGTTGAATTTCTATTTAATTTTTCTCACGCTTCATCCTTTCTTCCTCACTTAAATTAACAGTCTTATCCGTTTGGTTCTTTAAACATTTGAACTTGTAATGTTTACGAATTTCCTCTATGGAAGTGGATTTGTGCACACCAAGGACGTCGTATGGATTTCGTTCCTTGGCCAGTACTGTTACCTGCATCATGGGGCATAGCAGTAGCAGTAGTATTATAAGTTGAGATATGGGCCATGTAAATCTCCTCTTTCCTCCACGTCCTCGTCATCTTTTCTATTACAAATAATTTTTGATTTCTTGACATGTTGCTGTGAAGTTGGTAGTTGGCACATATACCGGGTATGGTAGTTTTGTCCCAACGGCTGGTGCAAGGCCATTGATGCAGAGAGAGAAGATGTGTATCTGCTTAACACGACTGGGGTGGGTCTACGTTTTACTTATGGTGCATGTTCCTTAAGTGTTTTGGGGGGCTACATTAAGAATTTTGCAGGCGGGAGGGAGGCTACATTAAGAATTTTCTCTTTTATATATATATATATATATATATATA
>Ga0209092_10003426_pt1 | contig 13764 bp, 8 predicted proteins | sample FraStrMetagenome_FD_187446 | JGI IMG/M metagenome (GOLD analysis project Ga0209092, IMG submission 187446) | Marine eukaryotic phytoplankton communities from Arctic Ocean - Fram Strait ARC3M Metagenome (SPAdes) (version 2) | ecosystem: Environmental > Aquatic > Marine > Oceanic | place: Fram...
CCATTTATTGTTAAGAATGAAGATAGTCTTCAAAAGAGGCTTGCCGCCAATTTATGATGATTGAAAAGAATGTTGAAAAGGGGATTTCGAAAACATTCTGTATGTATTTTCCTGGTACGAAAGAATTTAATTAGCAGGAATATCAAACAATAAGTCTGATTCAATCAATCTTATTGAGGGGAGTATCTTATTCCAGCGGAAAATTGAATAACGGTTAAATGTGATACGTAACGGTTTAAAGAATCGTCACTGTTGTATCACTGTAATTTTAACTTATAATTTTTATTATACAACAATTGTATCTATACTTTACTAAATGGTGAGTTTAGCTTTGAACGCTAGACTAAATTAGTAATAGTAGATATGATACTTACTTGATAAATATTGGCAGCGCCAAGATTGAATCAGAATATGGTAATGAATAATTACGTCATCATACGTTTGATTCAGTCTACGGTCTAAATAATTTATGTTGCCTCTAAAATAATATTTAAGGCCATTTAATTCTTTTCTGAATAATTTTTGTGTAATTTCAGGAGTAAATGAAAATACTAGAGGGGGGGCTTGTTTGTAAGGAGGAAGCCAATCATATCAACATTAAAAAGAAGGAAATGATAGAATTGTCTGATGATTAATAGTTACATCTATGTGACGACTGTCTCCTTTTTCAGATACGTACCCATGGATGGTCAGCATCTCACATGAGTTACCTTATATGCTTGCGTTTATTGTAAAGTCTTTATTTGAATAGGTATAATTCTAAAAATTTTACTATATATCTTTGCTTTTCCTCCATAAAAAAGTTACGAAATTAAACAGTTTCATTAAGCCGTTTCACTAGCTGGAGGTGAACATCAAAGCTTATTGTAGGAAAAGTTTTTGTGTAATCCTATGAACCAGATTCTTTGTGAGTCCTAATACTGACTAACCATAAAGCTCATTAAAGATATTTTAAAAGTTCTCAACAACTTAGAAATAGTAGGTTACACAAAATTCTATACAATCCGAAACATCATTGTGAAGATGGAATCAAAATATTTTTTCTCTGATGTAATTAGATTTTGCAAACAATAAATGTCTTGTGGTAAGAAAACCGCAAAAACTGCTTGGGAAAAGAGATTTCGATATTTTTTAGTCTCTTTTCATTTTACGTAACTTCAAGTGCGTCGGTAATCAAAGAGTACTAAAATCGGTATTGCTAATGACCCTTGAAATGATAACCCATTAAACGCGAACAGAAAATGTTCTTATTAAAAATTCGTAATTAGTGTCTTGTTTTCAGTTGGCCTAAGGTTTCATTTGAGTCATCGACCGAAATTAATCCAAATTTCATACTAGACAAACCAATTAATAAAAATTGAAACGTAATGAAAAGCAGTATCACGAACATCTTTTCATTTCCCTAGAATCTGTTCAAAATCAGAATAAAACCTCATCGAATAATGCATCGATCACTAAAAACTTTACTATTTCTGAGTTCATCCTTTGTTTGGTATAGAGCTTTCAATGGTATCATTCTAAAATCTCCAAGCAAAGCATTCATGCTAAGGAGCAAACACAACGATCGAATACTACGAGATCTTAGCGTTGACCTTGATTACAATGTTGAGTGGACCATAAATTTAGGCGGTAAAGACTCTCTTCTTGAATCTGAATATCTGAAGGCAGGACTTGAACGGAGCATAAAGGAGTTCATCAACAATGACATAAGATGCAGCGATGAGCTAAATAACGAATTTGAAAACAGTGCAGCATTTTTTGGGATAGAAATACTCATTGATGATAGTGATGCAAACAAGCTTAAACGAATATCAGGAAATGGAAAATGTCGGGGGAACCGAACGAGGTGCAAAAAGAGGATTAAGAGAAGCATCTCAGATGCTGGAAAGAATGACAAAAACTCCAGCTATATCGTAGAGAAAGATGACTTTTGTACTGCTTTCCAAGGAACAACCATCTTTGACATTTTTAATCGTACTCTCGCTCTTGCAGCATCATTTCATTATAATGTCGATTTGGAGCTGATAAATGATCTTTCGGGAAGTTTAGATTTAAATTATATTGTGACATTCGAGGAAGAATTTGATGGATTAAATGAGATCGAGGATTTTGATATTGAGCCCGATGATCCTATTGCAGTTACCACAATATGCGAGGAAAACCAGTGCGACAATCAAGCTTCTATTATTCATGAAATATTCACCTATTTTAACATTCCTTTCAACAAAGATGAAGACGTATGCTTACACGAAAGCATAAATTGCAATTTCGAAGATAATTTGGTGTCCCACATATGGATTGGTAAGAATTTTGTATGCCTGACTTGATGACTTGATTAGGGATCCGTTGCGTTTTTTTTTATACATTTTCTAATTTTTTCATAAAGAAAACTATTCAATTATTGGGAAAACGATTCCTGAATTGTTTGGTCAGTTAGAATCTTTAAGCGGATTATTTCTTGGTAAGAAAATGTTAATAACTCCATATCATTATTGTAGGGATGTTCTAATATAGTGAGCTGTTTCCAAAACGTATCAGGAGGAAATGAACTAGTTGGAAGCATTCCTTCGAAGCTTGGATTTTTGAAAAAGCTTAAACTGCTATGGCTTCGTGAGTCTAGAAAAAATATGCAAAAATATGCATCATCCACATATGTTAATCCTTACCCTCAATGATCTCTTACTTTCTTCTAGAGGACAATTTGTTGTCTGGTCAGATACCAAGTCAATTAGGCAACGTTAGAGGCCTGAAGGAATTAAATCTCGGTAAGTTTTAGAATCAAGTTCGTATACCAAATTTTATTATGTAACTCAGAATGTTTTTAATCTTTTGTAGGGGGTAATAGCTTGAGTGGGGAAATACCATCTGAATTGGGAAAATTAAAAAATTTGCGTTTTCTTAATTTAGGTTAGTTATCCAAAGAAAAGGAAGAGGTTTTTAATTTTTTTGTTTTTTATTCTTGTATTTCATTAATTTACTTTTGGCTACATGATTAGGGAGAAACGAACTAAGTGGCAGCATTCCGACAGATCTTGGCTTGATATTGTCAGCTTCTAATGGTCCAACTATCGAAGGATGTGTAAATTTTCAAAATCCTTTTGAAAATATCTTGGGCTCTCGACTATTTTTTAAGCTCAGATCGTTGCATTCAAAGCAAACAAAAGCCTTACAAATCTTATCGTTGTGTAAGTCTGTATTATTCCTTTGATATCAAATCTTCTTGTTATAGAGATCTTTTCCTAGCTCAAATATTTTTCATCTAGACGAGAATTTTTTGACAGGATCGATCCCAGAAGAGTTAACTGGTTTAACAAGTTTGGTTGACCTTAATCTAGGTAAGCGACTAAAGTATGGAGCAAAACACATTAGGTTTGACGACTGTTTTTTCTTTCGATTATTTAATCTGTCTCAAATATTTATAAATGTTCATATGATCGAAGCTGGTAATAAATTGGAAGGCAGATTACCAAGGGCACTTGGTAATTTGAATAGTTTGATCAGTTTCGATGTTCGTAAGTTTTCAACTTGAAAAAGTTTTCAAATGTATCAAAAAACTTGTCGATTCACAAATTTGAGCGCTCTGCGAATAAAGATGATAATAAGTTTTCAGGTTCTATCCCACCAGAAATTGCAAACCTCCATAAGCTTGAAGTGCTGAATCTTTGTAAGTTATTGTTGAATTGATCGTTCTATTTCATCAATGATCTTATAAATTGATTAACCTTTCAATTTCCTTACTAGACATGAACAGATTTGAGAAGTCAATTCCAACCTCTATCGGAATGATGAAGCAATTGAATGAGCTTATCCTTGGTACGGTAAATCTTTTTACAACGGTATTCGAAGCAGTTTGTCGATAATCTAATATTTTCCTTTCTAATTTCTGCAGATGGCAATCGATTGACTAGCGCCATACCAACTGAAGTTGGTAATTTGATCAAACTAAAGTACCTCTCATTTTGTGAGTTACTCGTCCTATAAAGAAATTTATTTTATTTTAATCATATAGGATAATAAATCTGACAATTCTTTTCCTCCTTCTATAGCTGGAAACAACATGAGTGGCATGATACCTACCGAGATTGGAAAATTGGTGTCACTAAATAATCTTGACATAAGTAAGTCTTTACTTGCTCTAGATGCTAAATTTTTGATGCGGCCGACTCATCTAAAGTATATTTTTACAAATATTAAGGAGATTATTCGATTACTGAGGCTAACGGAAAAGTTCAAACAATAGGTACTATTCCAACTGAATTAGGAATGCTGAAGAATTGGAGATTCGTTGTATTCAGTGAGTTCTTTTCAAATTCAAACTGCAATTCTTCAAATCACACAAATTCGCTAATTACAGTTCCTTATTTTCTTTTTTCATTCAGGTAACAACGGAGCCCAGGGCACTTTACCATCAGAGTTTGGAGAATTATCATCTGCTGAGGCGCTTTGGTTAAGTAAGAAATGATATGTGATTGATGATATTATTTTTCTCATTATTGTCTCAACCAAAACTCCTTTTGTAAAACATTAAAAAGGAAACCAAAAACTTTCTGGTTCTATACCTCCACAAATTGGGGATTTGCCAGAGTTGTCCCTTTTCGCAGTTGGTAAGTGAAATTACTTTACGACTTCACCAAATGCGCCCTCGCTGAAACAAAATTCCTTCTCTTGTTTACAGGGAACAATAACTTTGAAGGTTCCATTCCAAAAGCTCTTGCAAGTATCAGCAGTTTGAAAACATTGGATTTGGGTAAGCCTATTGCTTCTGCACTAATCAAATTTCAGTGTTTACTTATATCAAGTTTTTCTTGAATACTGTTTACCCTTATTTTATAGCATCAAATGATTTTAGTGGAAGCATTCCAGAAGAATTTTCAAATACATCGCAACTGGATTTCATGGGTCTGAGTAAGATTTCAAGTTTAAGCTTCCTAAATCACTGTAATCCTTTTACATCCACCTCACATGTTTTTTATCTATTTTTTCACTTATATTGGTGATTAAAGACGACAATTTTCTTTCTGGCACCATCCCTTCATCCATACAAGCTCTTACTTCTCTTGCTTATGTGAATTTAAGTAAGTCATGCATTCCTGTCTCTTTAAAGACACACAATATTTCATTTTCTGATCTAATTTTCTTCGATTGCCAGCAATTAATAATTTTTCAGGTTCAATTCCGTCTGAGATTGGGGAACTCTCATCTTTGCAAGTTTTTAGCGCTTTTTCTAACGCAATCACTGGTGTGATTCCAAGTGAAATAGGACAACTATCTGAGTTGACAAATCTTAACATCGGTAAGTTTTATTCCAGACAACACAAAAGTATTTGGTTCCATTTCTAATTTCATTATTTTCCTTCCATAAAAGGAAATAACCAGTTGACAGGAACAATACCCTCAGAACTGGGAAATGCTGATTTGCAGGTTCTGGATTTAGGTGAGTTGATACTGATCCGAATATATCGTACACATTTAATCCTTGTTTTTGGTTAAAACTTCACTTATCCAACATGTTTATCAATTCTACATATTTTTGACAACAGGCAGTAACTCTTTGAGTGGTTCGATCCCAGAAGAGGTTCTTACAATAGAATCTCTAGTCATTGTTGAGCTTTGTAAGTACGCTTAGAAAACAATATCATATGCAAGCTCTCAAATTTATAGAATCTTTGTATTTAACCCTTGCTCCTGTCATGATTATATAAGCTGGTAACGATATCACTGGGGATTACACTGAACCAGACCACGAAAACTTAACAATATTCAATGTTGGTAAGTATACAAAGCTTTTTTTACAAATGAAGAGTTCTTCGGTATTATGTTGATTGATTCTCAACTCTTTCGAAACTTATCTATTAGAGGGAAACTACACAAATCTTGGCAGGTGGCTCTGTAGTAGCCCATCTTTGGATACAACACAAAGTTTACTCTTAAATTGCTCTAATTATTGTGGAACAGAAGATGAGGAATGCAATAACAATGACATAGGCGATGCTACTTGCTTAGAGGTAGGCTGTAGTCTTGAAACTCCGAAATGTACTAGCATGTGTAGATTGGACTACACGTCATGTCGTCCGAACCAAAATGAGCTCTCATTTCAACTTAGGCTCCAAACTGTTGCAAAAGGTTGGCAGACAAAATGGTCAATTAAAAATGATTTCTCGACAATATGGCAATCAAATATTACGTATAATAATTATGATTCTGACATCGTGGAACACCGTTGCGTACCAATGTCTTGCTTCAAATTCCAATTGATCGATACAGGAGGGGACGGTTTGTGCTGCGGAGAAGACGAAGAAAATTTTGGTGGCTATCAAATATTTGATGGAGAAACAGAAATTACTGGAACTGATCCAAACTTTGGATCGTCCGTCACTTATTTTATAGGTTCTTGCTCTAATTCCCCATCACTTGCTCCATCAATTTCACCAAAACCATCAATATCTCCATCGTCATCTCCTTCCAGGTTAGAAGGTCCACCATCTGCACCTACTCAACTCCCAACTCTGTCTTTCAATCCATCAATATCTGCATCGTCATCTCCTTCCAGTTTAGAAGGTCCACCATCTACCCCAAGTCAATCCCCGACATTATCACTGATTGCAACAACAGGAACACCCTCAACTTCTGTCTCACCAACGGTCGTTCAAAATCCAACAGTTACACCGTCAAGCGCTCCTTCTCAATCTTCTCCTTTTACAAATTCTCCAACATTATCTTTGTCGCCTACACAGAGTCCTTCCATTATTGAAACTCAAGTTTCTCTTGTTGCAGATACATTTTTGGAAAAAGATAATGAATCCCCAAATGGATCTTTATTTGAACTTGTGCTAGAACCTAATGAGCGCAGTATGAGCTTATTAAAGTTTAGTCTTGGGGGCTCATTCCCAGGCTCAAACTCAAAATTCATGCTGAGTATGAAGCTAGCAGATATTGATTTGTGTGATACAAGACTAATTCGCGTCAGAAAGTTATCAGATTACGACTCATGGCAAGAACAAACGGCTACATTTAGCAACAGCGCTCTCTTATCAACAACTAGCTCGAAAGTTGGAAGCATGTATTCACTTAAACCCACCCCTGTGTATGGACTTTTTCAGATTGGTGAAACAGATTTTTATATTTCTAAAAAGAGACTACAATGGGACGATCATCTGGTCGAGGCTCAAACATATGGTATGACTTTAGCTTCAATCAGAACTGAAATCGAAAATGACATAGTAAAACAATACATGAGCGAGCAAGGTATAAACAATCTATGGACTGGAGGTTACCGGGGTACACTGCCGTCACTCTGGCAGTGGATAGATGGGAGTGATCTTTTTTACACTGATTGGAAATTGGGAGAACCAAACAATGATGGAGCTGTAGAGGAAATGATTGAAATTACCCAATCAGGTTGGAATGACCTGGGTAAAACTAATAAAAACTTTGCCATTTACAGCAAAACTGAACAGGTACGAGAATAGCTTCTTTCATTTCATTGTTTGGACTGATAAGGCCTAAAATCAATATTTTTTATTTTTTCCAGTCATCACCAGGATCTTCACCTGCACCAACTCCCAGCCTAAGTGAACAAGATTTAATTCAAATTGGCTCAAGTGATTTCTTTATCGCGGATGAATACCTAAATTGGGAAGAGCATTTAGATAAATCAAGGTCATACTCAATGATACTAGCGTCTATTCGATCAGGGGAAGAAAATGATTTCATCACTACACACATCACTCAAAATTCAACTTCATCCCAAATATGGTTAGGTGGTAGACGTACTGCAGAAGACCATTCACAATGGGAATGGATCGATGGAAGCGATTTTAGCTATGAAAACTTCCATGCTGGCGAACCAAATGACATGAATGGTATTGAAGATCACCTTGAATATAGATACAATAGCAATTGGAATGGTACATGGAATGATATAACAAAAAGTGTGAGATTGTATGGGTTGTACAGAAAAGTGCTAGTAAGTATCGTGGTTGTCGAAGGTACACCATATTATTTTGGGTTCATCTGCTCATGCACATTTCAATTCTAATTCAAAGTTTCAGATTGGCTCAAGTGAATTTTACGTTTCCAAACTGAAACTCAATTGGAATGATCATCTTGAAGAAGCTGAAAAATATGGCATGACAGTTTCGTCTATAAGGTCAGAGGAAGAAAACAATCTAATATACAATTTCATTCAAAATGAGTCAGAGAATTATTTTTGGTTAGGAGCTACACGAAACTTGTTTCATTCAAATTTAGAATGGGTGGATGGTAGTATATTTGACTTTCAAGACATCGTTTTTGGTGACAATGGTAACGATAACTGTACCACTTTCCAGGTAGATCTTGGTGGATGGATAAATAGTGATTGTGATAGTGAATACTATGCTATTTATAGGAAGATAGAAAAGGTATGTGTTTGGATTCTTGATTGGGACCTCTTTAGAAACTGTTCTCTCAATCATATTTGCATTTTTCATCATTCTGTACTTTAACTTGAAGGGAAATTCAAAACATTGCCAAGCAAATCTACAGTCTTGGATAAGCTTTGATGTCAGAGAATTGGTCAATACAACTGATTTCGACAATGGCGGAGTATCATTTGTAGTTGACACTCCGGATTTTGCAGGGCAACGAGGAAAGACCTCAGTTTCATTTTTTTCTCAAAATTATTTGAATGGAACTTATGCCCCAAAGTTAGACCTTATTGATAATACATTAAACGGACTGGAAGATGCTTTTATTGATAGCTCGTCCCAAACTCTTACCCACAACACGAATGTCATTCGTGTCAAAAGTGGAGGTTTCACAAATGCTCCTTCTCGCTACGGATTGATAAAATTTGAACTTCCTTCACAATATTCTGGAAATCATAGCAAGTTTACCTTAAGTTTAAAATTAGGAAAGGTCTATGCAGCAGATTCAAGAACGGTGAGGGTGAGAAAACTCTTAAATTCCTCTAGTTGGCATGAAGATAGTGCTACATATTCAAACACAGTGTTAGATGATTTCGAAGTTGGAAGTGCTATGAGCTCATCTGTAATATCGACCTTATTTGTAGATTCCGGTTCACAAGAAAATTCTTCGTTGGGCTCATGGGTAAATTTTGATGTCAGTGAATTGATAGATCAAGAGGATGATGAAGATAATGTTTCATTCTTCTTGGACATACCTTCATATGCAGGTCTGAAGGAGAATAACGGTGTTTGGTTTTTTTCGAATGAAAATGTAATCGACGACCTTTTTGTACCAACCCTTTTGATTCAAGAGGACTTCCAGTGATTAATTGGAACTTACACAACGTTTATCAATATTGCAAAAATTTATGTGGGACCAGAAGCATCAGTAGTTTTGCCTGTTATAAATGCCGTATCGTTATTAACTTTTAAATTTTATTTTGTATTACTACATTTATTGCACCGAAATGTCTAGATTTTACCATACAAAAGTGCATGCAAGCCAAAGACAATGAGATTTGAGTCTTCATATATAACATAGGAGTTTTTTTTAATTACATTTATTGCCTTGAAACAAAATCACATTTTTGACTGTTTTTTTTAAGACATACTAAGAATCGAGATTTTTATGAAAAGCCCAATGTTTGCAAAGTTTGACAAGATGCTATGCGGGAACGTGAATCATATTGCCCTGAAGCTTTTGACCATGAGTGATATAATCTTCTTCGATTATTACTGCGTTATCCACCAGCTTTGCAGAAGATTCAGGAAGAGGTCTATCCTTCCATGCGGAGATCGCCGTTGAAGGTACTGCTTGACTGAAATTCCCAAAAAGGTAAGATCTCATATCCTTTAACTAAAATGAAACGAATTGAAAAAAGATTTGAGTATTTGCAGTGAAATAATGAAATTTATGAGTAAGATCATAAGCGATCTTACCTTATATGCATCTTCATACGCAGTCCGTACAATTTGCTCCAAATCTTTCATATTATCTGTTTCAAAAATTCTTCTAAAATTTGGAGTTATTGGTTCTTTGGCGTCTAGCAGATCTTGGTCAGTTCGGAAGTATGGTCTAATAAATCTTTCATCTAGTAAAATAATCCTGTAAAAAGGTAATGTATTCATTAGGATTTGAGCGCACACAAATTCCTAGGTTTCTAGTCCGTGATTATGTCTTCTAAACTTACCAAGGGCCATACATCCAACAAACTAGCCGAAGGATCCAAAGCAAGATCCTATGCCAAGGAAGAAAAAGACAAAATAATCCGCTGAAGAAAAACATCAAAGTAAATCGTACTGAATCTGACCATAGATTCCATGATATTAGCGTACCAGTTCCTCTCAAAATTTGACATAGATCTTATCATATATACGAATAATATTTGTTGAGTGTAAAGTTCATTATGTAAACGTTCCAAATTCATATTAACTCACAGTATAAAGGGAGATGAATATAATAGAGGTATTCCCCGAAGAGCACCCAAGTTTTGTCTTCGTTTTCTATTGATATAGCATCGACAGATGTAATGGTATATTTTCGTTTGTACTTTAGTGCTGTTTTCATAACCGCATAAACAATATTTGAAATCCGCTTTGCTTTTAAGATCTTCAATTCTTTCATTTCTTTAGTAGATCTATATCCCTCCCAGCTTTTGATGTTGAAAGATTTCCGTTTTGTTGGTTTTCCACTGAATGCAATTCGAAAAATCTGAAAAAACGACTAGAATAAATAGGAAGATTTGTTTATATTAGTTAAGAATGCTCTTCGTTTGGCCATGTAGGATGCAAGTGAAAAAACTTACTCTAGTCCGCTTCCATGGGGAAGGATCGCGTGAGCCATGATACAATCTTGTTAGGAGGATCCATGTGAGACCAAAGAAGAAAGACGATGGAAACAGAAATGGATATTCTACCACCGTGATACTAGCCAAGAAAAGCATGGTCGAGTGTATTCTTAATTGAGCTGGCATGAAATTATTCCTGGAGAAAAGAATTGAGTGCTGCTGATAGAAAATTAGAAATTTAACAATAATGAAGCTTTTAAGAACTTACTCATTTTCACGTTCTATCCCTTGAACACGCCACAATAATGTTTGTGCTAAAACATCGATTGAATAAAATAATATAGTTCCATAAGACGAGAGCTCTCTCATCAAACCTGAAATCGTTTCTAAGCTTGGATTTTGCATGTTAACCTGAAAAAGAGTAATGAAGTAAAAAGATATATTAATTCTTCAATTTGAAATGAAATCCATGACAAAATATCGACTTTTGCACTCACTTCACCCTTGCAAAGATAACGAATAATTTTGAATTCTTTTTCAGACTCAACATTAACATGATAACGAGGAGCATCAATTAAATTTTGAGACATCAAATCAATTTCTTCTTTCCATTTGAGCCGAATCCTTATTGTTGCGGTCCCCACAGGCTTTCATGTTGAATCTGTTAGCTTCAATATTTATGAGAGAAGAATTAATTCCTAAAGACTTACTTTTTTCTGTCGTAAGATAGGGTCCGAGTGTAATTGAAAAGTTAGGAAATACTCGACACTATTTTTGAGCTTAGCTAAGTCAATAACAACTCTACCAATTGGCAGAGTAGAACCCATTTTTTCATGATGAAAGATACCCAGCAATACAGGTGAACGAGGATGAACGATTGGGAGAATAAAAGCTCTCCGAACCCATGGTAACCACCTTGGCTTTGATGTACATTGGATGATATCAGTCTTCACGAAAGTATCTTCTACTATTATTCCAGCAAATGAATCATATTTTGATTGTAAGTGGTCACATTTGATGAGTTCAACAAAAATCCTTCCAGAAATTCCTTTTCCAGACTTGATCCAAGTAAGAGATGGTTTGATACATTCGTCTTCGATTCTCTCTTTAGTCATCCAACTTGTATTTTCCATGTCCTCAGGATTTGCATATGGCTTAACGCGCTCCTAACATAAATTTAAGATAGTTTACAAAACTATGGATGAGGAAAATAGAGTTTCAAACTTTTTTTAAGCTCAAGATTGCACTTACCATACGATCTTTAGATCCTATTTTAATTCAAAATCCACATTGAACATATTAGATTATTGAACGTATTTCATGTGATCATTTGATAGATTTACTCACTTGGTTTTGAAGAGTGCTTAATACGGGGACATTCTTTATATATAGTAGGCCGAATAGCTCGTAGCTTTGGATGTCTTTGTTTCAACTCAATGAATTTTATATCTTCTTCACTTGCACAGCGAAAACGCAGACATAGATACCCACAAGATTTATTAATATTCGCATTTTTATACAATTTATATACTTTGCGTTCACCAGTTCCTGCCATTATCTCTGCGTAGGGAATACAAACTTTTCCTAGATCAAAGGCTTTGTTTGCTCGTCTAAAAATACCACTGTGCTCCACCCTAAACTCGAGACCATTTTCTATACTCTCCCCGTATTCTTCAACATTCAGCAGGAATAATGAATGTGTAGTGATGGTCCAGATTGGCTCAGAGGATTTACTCACTTTTGCTGTTCTATGTATCTGTGTCGACCCAACGGAGCAAACACAATAAGGGTCAATATTTTTTATATCCTTTGGAAATTCAAGATCATAAGCGGAAACAACTTCGATCAACATTATCTGACCAGCCGGTCTTGAGTTCTCATTCTGAGCCATTTTTGCAGCATTCAGTACCTATGTTTGAGTAGACCTTCTTCAAGCTAGTTCAAGGATATTTGGTGATGTAGTTTGGATTTTCGATATTGTTTATTCAATTGATAGGCCTTTTATTGTTGTTGCTTGACGCTATCAAATAATGTGCAGAAGAGAATTTACTCGTGAACGCATGTAGGTGATGGAGATTTCTATGAAATTTTAGGATAGGTTGTTCTTAGAAATCAAAATTCTGGATTCGCTTCTTATATTTAGAGAAAAAACATCATTTAAACCATTAATGTAGTCAACAGATGAGATTATCCGGCTTAATATACAGTCGTGACTTTATATAGTATAGCTTCGAATCTTGGTACCGTATAGTACGGACCTTAATTCGCACACGTCCAAAGTATTAGAGGTGACTTCGACGAAATAGTTCAACGAACAAAAGAAGAGAGAACTTCGAACTTGTCGAATTAAAATTACATACGATGAAGAAGAGTTGCATTGAAGTCAATCTGGAAGACATACTTTTTAAGTTCCGATTTATGACTTAAATAAATTGAAAAAATAAGCCCTTTGATGGAGAATCTTTCTCTTTAGAAATTTCTCGTAAATCTTTCTTCATTTGTGATCATTTAAGCATGAACATTACATTTTTTGTGCCGATTTCGATGACTTCAAGTTGTGTTGTTCTATAATATTGCAATTTAATGGATAGCTTTATTTTTAAATAAGGGAAATCCGGAATTGAAAAATTGTTGTTTTTTATGATTGATCATCTAGATAGGTGATAAGTCGAACCACAATCTTATAACACAATTTGTGTTGCTGATTCTTTGGAAATTTCTCTATGATTATTAGTGTTTTTCTCGATACACTTTTGTCTTTTATTACTGTGACTTTTTTACCATCAAAGCTATATCCTCTCGCTGAATCAATTCTTTGTGGCAAAAAATTTGATCTGTTGGTCTGTTTGACTATTCGTCGCACACTATATAATAAATGTCTATGATTGTTTGAATTCGATATTTTTGAAGTCGATATATGCTGATATCAACTATGAGGACGATGTACGCATTTGAATTGGATTGGATTCCTTTGATTTATCTACATCTCTTTCATCCAATAATGCGGCATGAGTTGAACCGAAATTAAT
>Ga0209092_10003428_pt1 | contig 13763 bp, 9 predicted proteins | sample FraStrMetagenome_FD_187446 | JGI IMG/M metagenome (GOLD analysis project Ga0209092, IMG submission 187446) | Marine eukaryotic phytoplankton communities from Arctic Ocean - Fram Strait ARC3M Metagenome (SPAdes) (version 2) | ecosystem: Environmental > Aquatic > Marine > Oceanic | place: Fram...
ACTGCCACGCATGCATTGAGTAGCATCCAGTGGAGAGTCCTATCACCTTGCGAGTGATGTCTCCATTGGACATGCGAATGAGAATTCTCTGAACAGCTGTCTGGCCAACAGATGTCAGAGATCTCGTCGTTGAAACCAAGTAGGTTTCGATATACGTCTGGTATGAGACGTATGTGTAATTTTGTGAGCAAAATATAAATGTTAAATTAAGCTTATAATTATCTTTCAACCATCTTTTAATCTAGATAGTCTGTGCATAAGGCATAGTAACGTTACTGCATTCAATTGTGCATCGATCCCCACCTTTCAAAGATGAAAGTAAGTACTAATCATTATTCTCCCACTTCTAACGGCCGCCGTCAGATCGTTCCTATCGTCCCCCTACAGAGACCGGAAAAGAAAGATTTGACGAAAGGTGACTATGTGACCCTCAAGTGTAAAACTCGTCCAGGCGACCCGAACTCGGCCGTCTATGACCTTCCCATGCCTTACTTTAAGAGTGGAACCCCTGAGGAGTTTCTCAAGTGGAAAAGGAACGTCGAAAAGGCAATCAGTGGCCAAGGAGCTACCGACGGACCAAGCAAGTACACGCTTATGCGTAGGCTTCTTGACGGAAACGCTCTTACGGCTTTCAACCTGAAGGCTGAAGAGTTTGACTCCGAAACCAACCCGAACTTCCTGGATGTCATCAAAGACCTCACCAGGCATGTGTTCCCCATCAAGGCTCTCCAGGCCCAGAAGAGGTACATGAGATGCTTCCTCCGAAAACCTCGTGAGATGAAAACGCGCGAGTACGTATCACGCGTATGTGAAATCAACGAGATGTTGGTTCATTTTCCCACTGCGGATCAGGACAGTAGACTTCCAAACGATGAAATGTTGGATTTACTCAAATTCGAAATGCCAAGTTCTTGGCAAAAAGCCATGATTCTACAAGATTTTGACCCTGTAGATCATACCATTCCAGAGCTAGTAAGCTTCTGTGAGCGTCTAGAGCTGACCGAACCGGAACTTGAAAAGAAGTCCCCGAAGAACGATTCTTCTTCGTCCTCCTCTTCTAGGAAGAGAAAGAAAATTGGGTTCCAGAGGGACCGCGACAACAATCTCGAAGGAGATTGCCTCCTCCACGGGAAGAACTGTGGACATACTACGCATGACTGCCGTACCATGAAGCGTCATGCTGAAGCAGTCAAGAAAAAGTATTCTGACAATGTCAAACATATTAACTCCAATCGTGAAGTTCAGACAATCTTTAACAAAGCCTTCATGAACTTCATGGATAACAAAAAGGCAAGGAAAAAGAAAAGTGCTAAGCGTAGTGCTAAGGAACTTAAGAACTTTGAAGAGCTTAATTTAGATGAATCTGAAATAATTATTAAGGTGTTGTGCTGGATCAGTCATCGTCAGAAGCAAATCCACATCACGGAAAAATGACATCACAACGACATTAACAACAATAAAAAAGGACGGTTCACTATTTCTCCGTTAATAGATGGGAGGAAATCCTAGTAAGCAGGAACCTTAAGGCTGGCTATACACCACACAATGATTACCAAAGCAACACGCACAAAAATATAAAATACGTTAGCATATTAAATCACATCAAGAAGATGGGTCATCGAATCAATTTATTTCGGATTCTCATTAATAGAAATAGGCGTAATTGACATCTCTCCAGCATCATCTTACGGATCATGGGGGATAAAGACAAACTTGAGCATAACCATAATAAAAAGAGATTGCGTAGGCAGATATTGCTGGTTATTCAACCAAGATAAAATTATTTTGACATCAATACATGTCTTGTAAATTATAATCAATTGAGTAGGTTATTTTTGTTAAGAAAATACTAAAATAGAATGAATGGCCGTATTAAAAGACAAAAAGCAAGATTGAAGTTGACAATGAAGATCAGAAACAGGAATCGTACAAATATGGTAGTTACTATTTTTGGATGGTGTTAGGACAGGATAATATAACGGTGCTTGGTTACTGCAATAGGCTATATTTATCCATTATATCTAATTTAATTTCGCCTTAGACAATTTTTTCTTATGGTATTAATTGCCCAGCAGTATTATCCTTTTACTTCAAATGATACTTTTCTTCTTCTTTGGATAGGGTAAATGTTTGAGAAACAAGCATTCTATAGGTTAATTGCATATAAATCGATGCATTATTTGTATTTTAAATATACTTTCCAAGCACATTCTATATCTCAGTAACTTCTTATAGTTCACCATCTCCAAGGCCACCCTCCATATCACCCGAAGTCATACTACTCATGAGAGTAGGAAGAGTCAATCCCCACAAGAGTCCACAAAGGAGGACATATAAATCCTTCCTAACATTCCACCAAGTATTCCAAATCATCCAAAAATACTCAGGAACAAACCCAGAAACCATCCTTTTCAAGGTAGACGAAACCATTTCCACAATATCCAAGTTAAGCGTCTGATTTTGATTTTCAGATTCCTCCAAGCGCTTTTTAGTTTGTGTTTCCAATTCCAATAATTCCGTGAAGGGTTGCGATACCCCCAAAATGGGTAACAGAAAATGATTGGACAAACGTAATAAAAGACATAAGATGACAAAAAGTGGTGGGACAAAAGTCGTTCCACGCAGTAAAAACAATCCCGTCCAAAATCGATGAAATTGAATTGCATATCGTGCCAAAGCAAAAATGATTCCATCTCCTTGAGTATAAAGATCTAAATTGATACGAAAGATTGGATCGATGTTCTCATTGGGATTGGGCTTGGTAGATTCGGTCCATTCTGAAAATTCATCTTGGAATTCCTTATGGATCTTAGAATCTAGTTCCTCTACATCCATGCTTGCCAAGACAGAAATAGGATTTTTGCTACCAGTTCCACGAATAGCATTGATAATATGTGATCGATGAATCAAGGCTAAATCATGATCAACATGAAGAGGAGGAGATTTCCTACTATTATCATACCCAATATAAAACCCAGAAGAAAATAAGGTAATCAAAAGGAGAATTCTAAGAAACAATGTAGTACGTATTTGTTGTTTTAAAAGTTGAGTCGTGATATCAGAAGTGGTGGGAGTGGATGGGATGGTGTTAGTAGGTATGGAAGAAGTTTGCTTCGTTTGCTGATCTTGTTTTTGCTGTTTTAGCATTTTGCGACGCATTTTAGCCACACCAATATATTTCTTCTTTTGTGGATTAGTAGTTGATTCTGATTCGTTGGATGGAGATGAAGTTGATGTGGTTTCATTGACGGGGGGTTTGCTATTGGAAGAATCCTTTGTGACTGGGTTCGTTTCAACTAGAGGAGTGGAATCTGTAACATCTTTGCTTGCAGTAGAGGTCGTCTGTGTTGTTTCAGTTGTGGTAGTAGAGGTAGCCGAAGCAGCGCTCGCTTTTTTAAATCGTCGTCTTCGCATATGAGCCAATCTAGCATTTCCACTAGCGGTTTTTTTGACAGGTTCTACTTCCGTAGGTTCCGCTGATGCATCTTCGGTAGGAGGAGATACTAACACGACATCATCCGGTGCTGGGGACAGTTCAGAGTTGGAAGGAGAAGCCTCATCTGTCGTGGGTGTGTCTGTGGTTTCCCCTCCAACGGCCTGTAAACGACGTTTGGAGGCTTCTAAAATACGCCTTCGACGTGCTGCTGCTTTTGCACGAGAAGAAGATATCGCTGGTGCGGTTGTTGGGGCGTCATTGTTGATGGGGTCTTCTTCACTCATGATGTAATGGCCCTTCTTGGTTTCAAATATGACACGATTGGTTTTAATTTTACCAATGATGTTATAAATAGTCTGCTGTTTACGCTATTAGTTATGAATGCACGTTCATTCATTCTTTCTTCGTACAGTCTACAGACTTATACTAAATTGAGTCCACGTGTTGAAAAGGCAACCAATTTTTTTGAAATGTTATTCTCAAGTTTTAATTATCTTATGCTGACGTCATGGAGGCATAAACGGATCTATTAAAATAACCCAAACATACAAAAACCATCACCAAAATAGTCATTAATGTTTCCATTTCAAAAACCAACCGTCTCTTGTCGTGCTTCACTTCCTCCATAAGAATCCCCTCTCTCCAACCACTTACTTCAAGAACAATCACAATCAATCTCTTTCTATAATCTATCACCAAAAATTTTATACAGCTGCTAAATTTGTTATTGAGCTGCTTCGGCAGGACAATCATTGATGTTCATGATCCATGAATCTACCAAACCAAGTTCAAGTGCAGAGTATTTTTCTTCTTTTCCTAATTGGATGTGATCTAACAACGAGAAGTCAAAGTACACGTGAAATCAATCCTCATCCTAAATTCTTATATGCTCCATTTACGCATCCAGATATTGATGCACCTTACCCCACCACACTTCTCCATCATGATGGTGATGATGTCTTTTCGGCGATCCCACTAGATACCATATTGATTGATTATGAAATTCATTTAGCCCCCAGTGGAGATTTTACAGGAAAAACTCAAGAAGAACATGCCAAATATGCCCCTGGTGAAAATGATGAAGAACGTCATGTTCGTCCTGCATTTTTACATCAAGGTCCAGCAGCAGTAATTCATCCTCATCATCGACGATATCATCCTTATTGGTCCAGTAGTAGTGAGAATGATGAAGTCAAAGAACATGATGAAGAAAAGGAGACCTATAACCATAATACCAACCGAGTAGTTCAGTTTTACAATCCTTGGAGCGGATCTTCTCAACAATATGTCAAATCGTATATTCAATTAGCCTTAGAGATAAATGTTCCATTGGTACAACATTTGGACGAGGATTCTACTCATTTGATTAAGTTTTATGCTATTTCATGCTCAGCACATCATTGGGTATGCAAAGATAATGATATTCAGTCTTATCCTACATTATTTGCGTTTCCAAAAGATTCGACAGAATCGATTGTATTGGATTGGAAAACATTGACCGTTGACGAATTAAGGGATGTCTTTGATTTACCAACACCTGCTTTAGTTCAAGAGGAAAATGAGACTAAACAAGGGGAACAAGAAGAGAATCTAAATCAAGATGAAGTCACTAACGGTCCAACACTGGAGAGTGAGGCTTTTTCCACGTCGTCAAGTCCGAGTCCTACCATGCCTCCTACAACCACCACCTCCACAGAAAAAGATGCTTCTATTTACAATATCGCTGAGGTCAATATTGATACATTTGCCTCAGTCGATATTTTAGGAGCATCTGAATTTGTTTATCAGCGTGTCAAAAGGGAAACCTATTCTGACGCTATTACATCCTTAACATATGCCCTGGAATATGATATATTTCCTTGCACTTCACAAGAACCAACCTCCTATAGAAGTTTGTCTTCTGAACAACAGGAGGCATTCGTAGAATGGATAGATTTATTATATTGGGCCCTTCCCTCCAATTGGAAATTACAAACTTTGATTCATGATATTCGAAGTAATATTGATAATATAGTGGAATCCAGAGATGCCCTGATTCAATTAGTATATTTGCATCATGATGTTGTGCATGAAGGACATGTCGTCCAACATAATACTCATGCTGCAGAACAAAAGGAATTAAAACCAAAAAGTGGATCTATCATCAAAGCTCATCAATATCAATGGAGTCCTGCTTGTACACAATCAAACAAAGGCCGTCAAATTTATTCTTCCTCCTCCACTGCTCCAAATGGATATACATGTGGAATGTGGAATCTGGTTCATATTCTTTCCACAGGTATTGCAGAACGACATTCTGCGATTTTAGGTGCTCGTGATAGAGCGACAGTGGTACATTCCATACATACCATTGCTCAATATTTGCATCATTTTACATCAACATTAGGAATGCAATTTTCATTGGAGAAAGGATCCAAAAAGGATGATTCCAAATCCAATATCACTTCCTCATCTATACTTTTTCTGAAGGAACAATTACTAAAATGTGCCCAACAGCCCTATCATTATTGTCCTCATCTATATAAAAAAAACCCATCTATTTCATCTACAAGAGCCAAAACATCCAATGAAATCCTGAAGCAAAAGCAAATCCAAGAAAAATGGAAATACCAACAAATGGTCATTTATTTATGGGAAGTTCATAATCAATACAATGTCCATGTGTGGAAACATCTGATTCAAAAACAAAAAGGATACATTCCACATAATCCAGAAGAAGAACGGGAAGTTATGTGGCCCCAGAAAGAACTTTGTTATGAATGTCAAATGGAAAGTCGTTCTTGGAAACAGCAATATGTTGGATCAAATCGTGGTGGTTGGGATGTAGAACAAGTATTTGACTTTTTAAAAACGGAATATTGGTAAGTGTAGGAATCGACTACTACATCTCATGTGCTTTTAAAGCTCGTAACTAAATTTTGTTTTGGTTTCTTTATGCATCAAGGCCCAATGGAGTTCATAATTTCCGTTATGTCGTTTTAGAAAAACGGAACAATGTACAAACGCTTCCTAAACCACCTTTGTTTCATTTATTTTTATGGGAATGGAATACTCGATCCAAACTTATTCGAATTATGGGAGTACTCATGAGTGCCATTTTCATACTTTCACGATGGAAACAATTTCAAATGCGACGAACAGGTCGGCATAAAAAGTTCGAAACAGAATCAGTGTAGGATAGTTGAACTACAAAAAAGAGAAAATTATTCCTAGTATGAACATTTCTCTTGCGTTCTTAAAACAGATTATAAATGATAAATCTATGGAACAAATGATATGTTTGAATTACTTTAAAATTTTAGTGTAACACAGCAACTGATTCTTTGATTCAATTGGAACATGATTTTACTAAACGACTCCACTTCTTTCATTGGTGGTGAATATTATCGGAATGCTGGACATTGGAGCAATGGAGTACTCGCAAAAGATGGTAACATCTATGCATGTCCCTATAATGCGAATCAAGTATTACAAATTCATATTGAAAACCAAACGACACACTTGGTAGGGCCTCATTTTGTAGGGTCTGACTATGGTATCTTTGATGATCATAATCGGGGCAAGTGGGTAGAACGGAAAGCTTGGAGTGGGTTTGTGGAAGGTACAGACGGCTTCTTGTATGATGGTATACCAGACAGTTCTGACAAACTGCTTCGATTCGATCCACTCTCTCGCACTGCGACGTTGATTCCGATGGAAAAAGAGTTGCGATATCTGAGATTTGAGGAATGGTCGGGTGGAATTTCAGGCGAGCAATGGATTTATTTATGGTATTCCTTTCAATTCTGATAAGCTTTTAGCCATTGCACCTCTTAAGTTTCGACCATAACGTCATAATCATTTTATTTTTTTATTCCTGTTTTGTTGCCTCGTGATTTTTTTATTTTGAATTTCTTGTAATATGTAGACTTTCGTATCTATTCTACGGAAGATATGGTCAGGAAGGAACACCACCCGAATATAGAAAAAAAAACAGCCTTCTCATTATTATTATTAAATTGATTGTTTTGATTGATTTGATTGCAGCGATCAGAAATACTTGACATCATTCACAAAAAATAGTAAATGCCACCCTCAGTAACAACACAACAACAATCCCTCGCTGACACCAACTATAGTCATGCCTCCACACTCTCCTCTTCCTCATCGTACGCATTAGCAATAGCACACATCGTTCATGAATTAATTCAAGCCTATGATAATGGATCAACCTGCAATTTTACCAAACTCAAAGGTCAAGCATCCAAAAAATACAAACTTGGTGGGATACCACGAGTATCCGATGTGATTGCGGGGATACCACTCAATTATCGAAGTAAATTATTACCCTTCCTACGTCAGAAACCAGTAAGGACAGCGAGTGGAGTCGCCGTCGTGGCGGTCATGAGTAAACCTCATCGATGTCCCCATATTGCCATGACTGGAAATGTTTGTGTGTATTGTCCTGGAGGACCAGATTCCGATTTTGAATATAGTACTCAGGCATATACGGGATATGAACCGACGAGTATGAGAGCGATTCGTGCTAGGTATGATCCGTATAGTCAGACGAGAGGAAGAGTTGCTCAATTGAGAGCTTTGGGTCATGATGCGGTGAGTTGATGATGCTTTGAATATTCTATGTATATATTATCATTCTTCCAACTGATGCATAAATGGATACAAATAAAAATGATGGAATCAATAATAGGACAAGGTTGAGTTTATTGTGATGGGAGGTACATTCATGTCACTTGACCATAGTTACAAAGACTACTTTATACGAAATCTTCACGATGCTCTTTCGGGTCATACGTCGCAATCTGTAGAAGAAGCTATACAATACAGTGAACAATCCAAAACCAAATGTGTCGGTATCACCATCGAAACAAGACCTGATTATTGCCTAAAGCCACATTTGGATGAGATGCTTTTATATGGATGCACTCGCATTGAAATTGGTGTGCAAAGTATTTACGAATCAGTGGCACGAGAAACCAATCGTGGTCATACGGTGATGGCCGTTGCGAATTCCTTTCATTTGGCGAAAGATTGTGGATTTAAAATTGTAAGTCATATGATGCCGGATTTGCCAAATATGGGTTTGGAGAGAGATTTAGCTGGTTTTCGTGAATACTTTGAAAATCCACTCTTTCGAAGTGATGGTTTGAAACTTTATCCTACTCTTGTGATTCGTGGAACTGGATTGTATGAGCTTTGGAAAACTGGCAGGTGAGAATTGTTTAGGATTGTTTTTTTATTTTATTTTACGTTGCAAACTCTGTCGGATATTTTTTCACTGAATCCTTTATGCTGATACTACTTTTCCATATGATCTTGCCAAACGAAAATCTATGATATTTTCGTCACACAAATCTCACAAACCCATACCAAATAGATATCAAAACTACACTCCAGAACAACTAGTGGAATTAACTGCTTCTGTTCTCGCAATGGTACCGCCTTGGACACGAGTATATCGCATTCAACGTGATATACCCATGCCCCTCGTTTCCTCCGGTGTGGAACATGGAAATCTTCGTGAATTAGCATTAGCTCGTATGCGTGATTTGGATTTACCCTGCAAAGATGTAAGAACACGTGAAGTTGGTATGAAACAGATTCATGAGGCGGTAACACCTGATAATGTAGAATTGGTCCGCCGCGATTATGTTGCGAATGGTGGATGGGAAACCTTTTTGGCGTACGAAGATCCTCAGCAAGATATTTTAATTGGATTGCTAAGATTGCGAAAATGTAGTTCTGTCTCTTTTCGAAAGGAGATTACAGAAAGACCAAGTAGTATGATTCGAGAATTGCATGTTTATGGCGCAGCTGTAGCTGTCAGTGGTAGGGATCCAACAAGGTTCCAACATCAAGGATTTGGTATGCTCTTGATGGAAGAAGCTGAACGGATAGCAAGAGAGGAACACTGTAGTGAGAAGCTACTAGTAATATCAGGGGTAGGGACAAGGCATTATTATAGAAAGATGGGATATGAATTGGATGGTCCGTATATGAGTAAATTATTAGATTGATTTGTGTTTTCTAATCATCTCTTAAATTTTCATTTAATTTTATTCAATCTACAAACTATGAGAAAACAACTAGAACAAACTAATCCTCAAATTATTTTGTGAAGGGTTTTATCTCTCTAACTAATACTTCGACCATCAAACCATATATCGTCCTTATTTGTGTTTGGCGAAATCTTTTCTTCAGTCTCAATGTTGGAAGGTATGTTTTCAGCCAGTGGAAGCAAACTAAGCTCATCAGGAACTTTCTTCTTTTTTGCTTCATTATCTTCTTCTTCCTCTTCTTCCTCTGATTCATCAGATTCTTCCGAAGATTCACTGAGAATACTCCCAATTTCGCTCACTTCATCTAGTTCAGGCTTAGCATGAGGTAATGGAGGCCGCTCATCAATTATCTTCCTATCAATGGCATTGATTTCTTTTTCATCATCTTCCTTCTGCCTCATTCCGCTTCGACATACCATACTATAGTCATCATCATCTGCTCCGTCTCCGGCATAGGTGAACCAACTGACGTTACTGGCGATACTTGTGTCATCACCAACATCATTTCCTATCAAAAACTCAGTGGGTTCGTCTTTTGGGTTCGAGATTCCACTTGTAATTGCTCGAGAGGTGTCTACGCTGACTTCATCACTGTAGCGCCCTTGCGGGAGATTTAAGCGATCCATCATTTTTGCCTGAGCTACCTTGAGTCCATTTAAGTTTGGTTTAGGAATATTTGCAAAATTTGGTCTTGGAATTGCGCTTAAAAAGGATGAATTAGAATGATTCCAAGTTGGCGATGATACTTGGTCTTCATCATCAGTCCTTCGGGACCTTCTAGAGTAAGGCAAATTTAACCTTTCTCTATTAACACTTGGAATATGAAAGCTTGAACCATTCTTCCTGATGAAAAGTGCAATCGCAATGACACTCAGGACGACAAGAGTTGGTCCAAATGGAGGTAAATTGACTGAGAAATTGTGCTGTCCACCGGCACTTTGAGCTTTAATGACCGGCTGTTTGTGTTCTACATGCGGATGAAAGCATGATTTACCTCCAATATAAATTGCGTTTGAACTCTTACCACATGGTAAACATGATTTTACATGACCATCGTCGGTGTTCGTGGCGTATCCAGTTGGACTGATAAAAAAATATTCAATAAGTTGGATCGATATTAATGTTAGATATATTCGAAATATGAGCATTTTTGTGACCAAAATGCTTACCTATAGTATCCAGCACTGCAAGCAACGAAATCACATTTGAACATTCCGTTAGCGCCATTACCGTTGATATCACCAGTTAAGCATAAGGTTGGAGGAATGAAACCTTCTAGTTTATTTCCACTGATATCTAATTCCTCCAAAGAGGCGAACTTGAGACTAACTGGCAAAAAGCCATCCAATTCATTGTCAGCCAAATTGAGAACCCTCAAATGACGTAAGAAACCTAATTCTTCCAGGATATTTCCTTTTAAACCCTTATTCACAAGGGTGATTCCAGTCACATGCCCTGCTGAATTACATGACACTCCTGAAAATTCACACTGGTTTACATTGTCCAAGCCCCAACCCAACACATCAACCCATTCAGATCCTCCGGTTTCATCAAAGAATTTATTCAATATGATTCGTTCGTTTTGATGATAACACCTTCCTGCCAAACCTAAATATGGATTAAGTACTTGTGGTCCACATGGGTAACAAGGAAGCACCCCTTGCTGGGACATGGTATTCGTAGGACATGCAATTGATTCACATCCGTCTCTGTCAGGAGTGTCATAATCAGTGCCTTCATAAAATGCCTGATTGAGATTAAGGTTACATAGCTCTGAATTTGAATTACCAGAAAATAGAGTTATGGTGATTATGTCAACAATCTTGTCAAAACGAAGCAGTAGGATCAATGTTGAAATCAATGTTTTGACTTACCGTTGGGGAGTGTCCCAGTAAATTTATTTTCTATTGTGATGAAAACAAACAACATTCATTAAAGAATTAAATCATAAATCTGTATCGAAGTTTTCAAAAGTTATCTTTGTTATAAAATAAGAGGTTGTTTATACTTACCATCAATATAGAGATCTCTAAGATTCTTAAGATCTACCATACCAATCGGAATAGTTCCTGATAAGAAGTTGCGTTCTAAGAAGAGCTGAACCAATTTACTATCCTCTCTGATCAGAGAATGAGGAATTGTGCTAAAAACGAGGAAAAAGACCGTTATGAATTAATTAATTTTGTACTAGAAATCATTCAAAAAGAAAATTGCATTATGTGTCATTTTCGAAACTTACCCAATAAGTTTGTTATCATGTAGAAACAAGCCCTGTAAGTGCTTAAGTTCACCAAGAGCAGGAGGAATTGTTCCGACTTTCGTTTGGAAAGACGAAATTAGAAAGAATTAATATGAATAGGTATACAAAGACATATGATGAAATCCAAACCGATATATACGTTCGAGAAATTTTCTCTTACCGATCAAATTTTTTCCAACGTCGAAATAATCCAAATCATGCATTAAGGAAAAAGAATCAGGTATGGTACCTGAAAATCCATTGTTGGATATATCAAAAATTTTCAGCACTGGAAGCAATTCACCAATATTAGAGGGAAATGTTCCGTGAAGACGATTTCGACCCAGATAAAGAGTATGCATGCTTTTAGATGCAAATAGGGGGAAAGTATCTTCTAATCCATTTCCTGCAAGATTGAGAACTTCCAGCGATGGCAACTTTAGAATTCCTTCAGGTATTGTTCCTTTGTATTCATTCTAGTTAAAAGAAAGTATAAAAGATCATTTGAGTAAGATTAAGTGGCAATGCAATTAAACTGGTTCACAACACTCACATCTTCAAGAATTAATTGCTTCAAATGCACCAATTTTGCAATAACTGTAGGTATGGTTCCATCTAAATTGGCACCTTTCAAATCTATCTCAGTAATATATTCATCTTCACATGTTATTCCATCCCAGTCACAAGCTGATTAGATGTTGTTGAGTTTAGTGCAATCAGTTACATGATGTGCAGCATTAGTGATTCAAATCAGAAACGTTAGAAGTCGGTTTTTGCATACATGAATTGCAAACAATTAGATCAAACAACGAATTCATCATACCAGTATCATTTGAATGATTTTCCCATCCTATCCTGATATCAGCCCATGCTTCCGCATCAGGTCCTTGGATGAGTGACATGAGATGCTTTTCTTGCACACCATCTTTCCCTCGCAACTTCCTAAACAAATCGGTCATGGTCTTTTTGTACCAAATAAAACTATCACGATGGTGGTAGATATTCTTCCCACCTATTACTTTGTGACCATTTTAATTAGTCTAGGATACATATGGTGCGGTTTTTCTATGTATGACAAGCTCACAGGATACACATGAAATGAACCCGTAAATAAATATCACATTATGACCTTTGCTGGTTTTTTATTTCCACGAGCCTAATTGTTCTGAATACGTGAATGCAATCTGAAAGTAGGTCTCTACATCAACTTGACAAATAAAATGTGAAAGAATAATGAAAGAATTAAATTGAAATTCATTCAAAATAAACGATTTCATATGATTTCAGTGAGACATCAAATAATATGTATTTACTTATTCTATCAAGAAATCAAAGGCAAAATCATATACCAATTAGCAATAAGATAACGCATGCATCCTTCACGTAAAGTATTCGGTTGATCAAATCGGACATTGTAAAATTCAAAATAAAGTTCGCTAATAGAGGTACCATAAAAACGCTTCAGACAAAAAATAACATAGTCGTAACGATGCCGAACAAGGAGCCAGCAGTATTTATTAATAAAAAATCACAAATTCTTTTATTGTGTCATGATAATATCTACTGCATGTGGAGGTAATGCGGTGCCTTTTGAATTCTACAATTCAGTCGCCAATAAAAAATACAAAATTCGATTTTATTCAGCAGGATCATGATAGATCATATCAATTCTCATCGACAGCAGAAAAAGCAGCACATGCGCAAATATCTTTTCCTTAACTATGTATCAACAGACAAGTAATCGTAGCGGCAGATGGATCGTCCACTGTCGGTATCTTAGGTATTGGTCCCACAGCAATAAACATCCAGGGTACAATTCAGATCATTACTAGCACAGTATTATATGTACCATCCCTGAGCACTTCATTGCTCTAATAATAATAATAATAATAATTAGTAACGATTAAAGATATTCTAAGGTTTTCTACGCGGATGCGTGTATATTATACCGTAGCGAGCGTACAGCATATTGGGATGGGGTGCGTAGGTTGATGCTACTGCACTGTGGTTTAGGTGTTTTTGTTGATGT
>Ga0209092_10003429_pt1 | contig 13762 bp, 8 predicted proteins | sample FraStrMetagenome_FD_187446 | JGI IMG/M metagenome (GOLD analysis project Ga0209092, IMG submission 187446) | Marine eukaryotic phytoplankton communities from Arctic Ocean - Fram Strait ARC3M Metagenome (SPAdes) (version 2) | ecosystem: Environmental > Aquatic > Marine > Oceanic | place: Fram...
AGTCTACATTAATGGCTGTATATAAAGTCGGTTCGGCAAGAAAACCCACAGGAAACCTAGTATCATTCGTTGGTGAAGTTGGAGATCTCTTTTATTCAGTAGACGATACTAGACTACGAATATCAGATGGTGCAACACCCGGTGGAACACTTCTTAGCACAGGTGGCGATGCAGAAATACCTAATAGTATTACTGATCTTAGTGATGCTGACCAAACAGTACGCACTACAGATAATGTAACCTTTAGTTCGGTAACTGGAAATGTTATTACAAGTCAAATTGATAGCGCAGATTCTAGTGCAATAGAAATACAAACTGATGTAACTATGCTGGCAGGACTTACTGTTGGTAATCACATTCTACCAAGTTCAAATGAAACTATTGACTTAGGTAGTGCAACAAATAGATTTAACGAACTGTTCTTAAGTGGTAGTACAATTGACCTAGGCGGAGTACTGATTAAAAGGGAAGGGAATACAGTTGAGCTTCCTTTAGGTTCTAAAATTAATGGTAAAAATATTGGTGCACACGACCAAGAACTTAACACTACCGATACTGTAACATTTGCTAACATTATTACTGCAGGTTACCTTAGAGGCCCTGCAAGTTTTGTAATTGATCCAGCAGCATTTGGTGACGATACTGGTACAGTAGTTATTGCAGGTAACTTACAAGTTGACGGCGTACAAACAACAATTAATTCAACAACAGTTAGTATAGATGATTTAAACTTAACACTAGCAAGTGGTGCCGCAAATGCTAGCGCAGCAAACGGCGCAGGAATAACCATAGACGGAGCAAGTGCTACATTCACATATGTGAGCGGAAGTGATCGTTGGGAAATGAATAAAGACTTGGCTACTGATTTAGTAGGCAATGTTACTGGAAATGTAAGTGGTAGTGCTGGAACAGTAACTAGTTTAAGTAATCGTAGCGTAGGCGATCTTAGTGATGTAGATATTACTACAGCAGCACCAACTAATAATCAAGTACTTGTTTGGGACAACGCAAATGGAAAATTTATTCCTGGAGATGCGGCGGCAGACTTTACAGATTTAACTGGAACAATTGCCGCTTCACAAATACCTAACAGTATTATTACAAGAGAGATGTTAACTCCAACAAACGTCTTTAGTCAAGAATTTACAGCAAATGGCTCAACAACCGCATTTACATTAAGTGCTGATCCTGGAAGTAAAAATGCGATACAAGTTTTTATTGATGGTGTCCCTCAACGTGCTAGTAACTATACAGTAGTGGGTACAACTCTTACATTAGGTGGTACCCCGGTTAATGGACAAGTTGTAGAAGTTCGTGGATATGGTATAGGTATAGCAGTTGGTACAGTAGCAGATGACAGCATCACAGGTGCTAAAATACAAGATGGTACAATTGGATTTGACAAAATACAAGCCAGTAATTACTATGCCGCAGATACATTCACTGGCGATGGTAACACTGCCGCCTATACACTAGGTACAGATCCTGGCTCACCATATGCGGTAACAGTTTATGTCGCAGGTGTATGGCAGAAGCCAATAACAAACTATAATGTTTTTGGTACAACACTGACATTTACTAGTAATGTACCAAATAGTGAAGAAGTTTATGTGCGTTTTGGCTCATTAAGTCTAGCAGTAGGTACAGTTACAGATGTCAGTGTAACAAATGCAAAATTAAATTTAACATATACTAGTAACCAGTATACAGGTGATAATACTACAACAGCATATACAATTGCTAGTGGTCATACAATAAATAGTGTACTAGTAATACTGGATGGTTTAATACTTCCGCCAGTTGATTACAGTATTAGTGGAACAACACTAACTTTTACTAGTGCGCCACTAACAAGTCAAAGTATAGATATAAGGTACATGCCAGTATGAGTAGAGTAAGAGATTTAGCAAACTTCAATTCCCGTGTTATGGACATGGATGGCAATGCAACTGATACTATTACAGCAGATATTATCACAGCAGATACTATTACAGCAGATACTGTTACATTTACCAGCTCAGGCACGCCTACAATTACTAGTCCTACTAGTATAATTCTTAATGCTGATAGTGGTAATGGAATAATTAATTTTAGCGGAAGTAAAGTTATGAACCTAGGCGACCCTGTTGATTCTCAAGATGCTGCGCCAAAGTCATATGTTGATACAGTAGTCTCTGGCGTTGAATCATATGTTAACAGTATAATCTATACAGATTTGGATGTTGATGCTCATTTAAACACTGCCTCAGCAACATCAAATCAAGTTTTATCATGGAATGGAACCAGTTTGACTTGGACAACACAATCTAGTGGCGCCCTTGGCTTAGGAAACTTTACACTTGCAGATAGTGTAATCGATACAGATGATTCAAGTGGAATTACTATTACTCCAGCAGTTACTATTAGTAGTGATTTAAATGTTGAAAACGATTTGCGTGTAACTAATAAAGTTTACGTTGACAAGGATATTAAACTTTTGAATTCTGGATCCATCTATGGAAATCAACAACCATCTGGCTCTATATTGACCACTGACCCCGCGTTCTATGTCCAAGATGTTTTTTCTGGACAAAATATGGAGCCAATATTTCCAGAAAGAATTTATTATGAAGAAGTGGTTCATGCAAGAGGTATATCCTCTTTCCCTTATGTGTTGCTCATGGGTAGTCCCGTGCCGCCTGTTACAATTTGGTCAAAACCTAGAACAGATGTAATTAGCGTTGCGGTGACAATCCACCTATCCACATATGTACCAGACTTTGGCTCGGTCCGCAATCTCTTTGAAAGCACCATAAGCAATTCTCAGATAATCCAGGGACACATTATACACGATGAGACTACTCCAACTTTTACAATTACTAGCAATGTTTGTACCACACCTGGCACTGACCTTGCAACAATTACAGTAATTATGGATGCAGGAGAAGATTTGAAGTTAATAGTTCAACACCCAAACTCATATGACATGGTTCGAGTTGCTGTTCACAGTAAATTTGCACTACGTTATGAACTGACCCCATATAGCTAAGATAAGATAAAATAAAATGACAGAAAAATATTACACATTGGGTACTCATACTTCTGAACAATGGGTTGAATTGCACGCAGAATTGATTGCAGATGGAAACACATACACCAGTGTTCCAGCTAGAGAAATTACAGTAGAAGATGATAGATTACATAGTCCTACAACCGGAAGTTACTTGCTTACACTAGAAGAAGCAACTGAATTACAAAGCGATGAACGTGTAAAATTTATTAACGAAAGCCCTGAAAAGTATCCTGAAAAATTTATGCCACCTTCAGAGGATATGACATGCGCCACCAGTGGCACACCAACAGATAGATATACAGCTTTGTACAACAACTGGAGTCAGTGGGTCAACTCGAACCTCGGCATTTATTCTTTTTTCACCGATGTTGAACCCACATTAAATAGACAAGGTACTTTTTTTAGATTCTTATCATTTGTAAAGCCTAACCACTATACCGTTGGTAAGACGAATCCTTTTAACACTCCTAAGCTACAGCAAGCTGGCGCTGGCGAGAACGTTGATTTAATTGTACCTGATAATGGATGTTGGCTTGGTCATGTAGAGTTTATCAGTAGTGGTGTTACAAATGCAGTGAACCCAGATGACTATATTGGTAGTAATGTACTTCCTGGCAATGGATATTGTGATGTTCTCGATCTTGTGCTAGATGCTCCTTATTACATAGATCCAAATTGGTTCAATGCTGATCCTACTAATAGATTAATGACACGTTGGGACGGAACTACTGTTCCTGTAGAAAGTGTTGCTCGTAGTTGGTGGCAGGATAGTACTCAGCGTAGTGCATTGTTTGCCGCATTTGGTAATATACCTGTAAGTAGTAACTATACTAGAGATACAGCCAATGGGTCCAACAGCACGCTTCCTAGTAGTGGTACACACGGCACCCAGTGCGCTGCTTTAGCATTTGGTCGAACTCAAGGTTGGGCATACAACGCTAACAAGTGGGTTATGAATCTATATGGAGATAATAATGTGGGAAGTTTAGATATAGGTATTGATGTACAAAAAATATTTCATATGCATAAACCTGTTAATCCTATCTATAATAGCAAAGATCCAACAGTAAGTTCCAACAGCTGGGGTATTAGAAAATATAAACAAGGGAATTATTATTATTGGAGAACGGATTCACCTGTTAGTTATACTCAAATCACCGAACCTGCATTTATAGATGTTTTAGGCAGTAAAGGTGATGGTGGCCGTTTTAAGAGTGAGTTGAAAGATAGCTCTTTAACACAAGCTGGAAATGAGCTCACTCAAGCTGGTGTGATATGTATTGTTGCCGCAGGAAATAGTGGACAGCAATTGGTTAATCCAGATCATCCCAATTATGATAACAGTATTAGTTTGAACACCACTACATCACTATATTTAAGAAATTTTTGGGAAACAGATGGTTATCGTTCAATCGGCACAACTAACAGGCGTGGCTTTCCTGGGCATATGGGTAAAACAGAAAGTCAAACTTTTCAAGGTAATACAACAGTTAAATTTCCTGTAATTCAAGTGGGTGCGCTGGAAAGTAATACTGGAAGTAACAATGAAAGAATAGCAGATTATAGCGACAGAGGTCCTGCAATTGATTTATTTTCATCTGGGGCAGGAGCAATGGCTGCAACTGTTGACACTTATTCAGCTTCAAGTATTCCTACTATACAACGGGTTGATGGTGTATATTCTGCGCTTTCGGCAGGTGCAATAGATTTATCTCAGATAGGTGGATGTAGGGATACAGAATTTACGGGTACCAGCGCCGCTTGTCCTGTTGCGGCAGGGTTTCTTGCATCTGTTATGCAGTATAACAGAGATTGGACATACGAAAATTTACGCACCTGGATCGAAACAAATGTGACATCTCAGTCAAATCCAACTATGTACCATGGCGTTGAACCGACCACTCCAACAGATATGAACTGGTTGTACGAATATTACTCCTCTGGCAATCTTAGATCCTACTCAAACGCTAGTTTACAAGGCGCACCTAGCAGAGTTCTTTACAATGCGATTATACCTGTATCTACGGCTTATGGTGTTCAAGTTGGCGATCCGCCAGCTGCACCTGGACCTTATAGTATATCAGGCCCTCTTACAATAAATGGTCTAACATTTTCTCTAACAACTTAGATGTTGATCTTTTATAAAAATAATATATAATAGTACAATATCTAAATAAGCAATAAATAAGTACAATAACAACAGGATGTATTTAATTCATGGCAATTGATAAGTTAAAAACCACTAGTCTTGAAGACAATAGTGTTATAAGTTTAAAAATAGCACCAGGTGCAGTTACTAACGATGATATCCCAGACAGTGAAATTATTGCTGATAAATTACACACAACACTTGACTTTAGTACAAAAACCTTTACCATGCACAATAACCATGTTACACAAGCAATGGTTACACAACATGAATCTGCACTAAGTGTTACAGCCAGCCAAGTGGCGGGTCTTGCAACATACCTTACAAATAATGATTACAATACTGCAACTAACATTGTTGCTGGTATTACAGACTCGGCACCTACTACTCTAGACACGCTTAACGAACTAGCTGCTGCACTAGCAGATGATCCTAACTTTGCAACAACAGTTACAAACAGTATTGCTACTAAGTTGCCTCTTGCTGGCGGTACAATGACAGGTGATATTTCGTTGGGAGATAATGTTAGCTTAAATTTAGGCGACAGCGATGATGCTTCATTAGTTTTTGATGGAACAGACACTACTCTTACTACTACTGGTGAGTTAATATTTGATGGTCAAACTGGTATTACGATTGATGGTAATAATGGAACCAATCGAAGTCCTCTACACATAAGTAATATGGGAGCTGGTAGCGCAGGTATTGTTCTATCTAGGACAGGAGTAACTGGCTCGATTACAATTGGCAGTCGAATGGACCATGCTAGGACAACGGCCATTGCTGGTACAAACAAAAGTCTTGCATTTATAGTAAGTGGTGCTCTAGGAGATGGATCTTATGCGGCATTTGATTTTACCGTAGATGCTAACGGATCAAGCCGACATCCAGCAGTTATGGGTGTACGTTCTCCAAATAACAACGCACTACTATTCCAAGGAGAACAGTCTGATAGTACAGTGGTTTTCTCTGTAGATTATGATGGTAATGTTGCCACGTCTGGTACAGTAGATGGTGTTGATATAGCTGCAAGAGATGCTGTATTAACAAGCACAACAACTACTGCTAACGCCGCTTTACCTAAAACTGGTGGTACTATAACAGGTGATGTCACAGCTACTACTGTTAATGCTACTACTCTGGACTTAGGTGATTGGACAATAACTGGAGAATCAGGATCTTTACTTTTTGCAATTCAAGGTGTAACTAAAATGAAACTAGATCCGGCTGGTAACTTAGATGTTGTTGGTAATATTAATTCTAGTGCTTACATATACTCGGCAGCTGCATTAATTGTTAATGGAAAAACCCCACCATTAGCATTTGATTTTGTAAATAGTTATTACAGAAATAGCGGAGTTGATAGTACATTTGCTAATAGTATAAATCATTCTCGAGCATCAATAGCTACAATGATAAACAGCGCTGGTAATCTTGTAACAGTAGGTACCAACGCCCCAAGAATAGGACATCACATCTACAATGGTACAGCTTGGGTTAACGAAGGCATCCTCCACGAGAGTGAAGCTCGGACTAACTTGGCTACATACTCAAATGACTTTACTCAATCGGGATATAGTAACTGGCTTGTATCAAACATGACTATTACCCCAAACTCTGCAATTTCCCCTGATGGTACAACAAATGCTACAGAGCTAGACATGGCTGCTAATGGCTACACTAGAAAGTTAACTGGGCATCTTCCTACTGTTGGTGAGACTTATACTGCTTCTATCTGGGCAAAGGCAGGCACTGCTAGTACTGTTCAACTTGCTATATTATTTAGTGGTGGCGGGCTAGGAATGAGCACTGAAAACCTCACACTTACCGATAAGTGGCAGAGATTTGATATTACAAACACTGTGCCATCAGGAACACCTGACCAAGTTAGATTCAGAATTGTAGCATTACAAGCGGGTACTATCTTTGTTTATGGCGCACAAATAGAACTAGGTTCAACCCCATCAAGCTACATCCCAACATCAGCATCAACTGTAACAAGGGCGGCAGATATACTAACAGTCTCTGCGGCTAAGATGCCTAGTGTTGCTACAGCCCCATTTGCTGAAGTATCAGGTACCGAGATTCTAACAAATTCAGGATTTGATACTGACACAGACTGGAACCTGGGCACTGGTTTCTCAATTGCTAATGGAGTTCTTACGAAAGAAATTGGTTCCGCCAGCAGCACAGCTTTTCAGGTTGGCTCGTTTACTCCTGGTAAAATGTACAAAGTAGAGGTTGATGTAACTGTCGGATCTCCAGGCGGAACTATCATCGCCCAGTTCTATGGCGGTGGAGGTGGTGATACAGATCCTAATAATTCTTCAGCCACTGGCGTAGGCTATATCGGCACGCCAACTGCAGGTACATACACTTGGTATATTGTACCAACAATAAACAGATCTAAACTGGGCATTGCAACAGCAGGTGGTTGGTACGCTACAATTACTAGTGTTTCAGTAAAAGAAGTTATTCCCCCTGCCTTGTCTATTCAGATGGAAGGCAAGATGACTTATGCTGATAATGGGCTCGTTCCAGGCGGCATTGGCGATGCGGGGGAGGTATCTTTTCTTCTTTGGAAATCTAGCAATACAGACTACATCAGCACTGGTATTGACACTGGTGGTAGTAGGTCAGGCCAATACGATGCCACGCAAAGAAGCGCGACTAGTGGAGGTCAGCAGTTATCACAAGGCTCGACTACCGACTACTCTCCTAACACCAACGTACCCTTCAACCTCGCATCACGCCACGGCGCTACGTTCGTCAACGGTGCAACCGAGGGTACACTCACAACATCTGTCTACCCAAATCGTCAAGGCCTCCCTGACTTGTCATCTAGTAATTTACAATTAGGTTACGTCTTCATGGGGACAATAGGTAAGTTTGTTGTATGGAACGAAGACATAGGCGACACTGGTATAGCAAGTGCTTCATTATGATTATATTTAAAGGAAAAACGGAATGGCATTAAAAAGTAATGGAGTAACGCAGGTACCTAATGGTTTAGGTGCCGCTGGCCAAGTGTTAAAAGTAAATTCTGCTGGTACTGCTGGAGAGTGGGGAAGTATTGCATCAACAGATAATACTAAACTACCACTAGCTGGTGGTACTATGACTGGTGACATTAACTTTGGTAACCTCGACAAAGCCATCTTTGGTATTAATTCTAACTTACAGATTTCCAGCGATGATACGAATTCTTTTATACAAGAATCACATCCAGTTGGGAATCTTTATATAAAAACAGAAAGTTTTAATGTAGGTAGACACGCAAATACAGAATTGTATATAACCGCATTTTCAGAAGGAGCAGTAAATCTTTACTACGACAACGCAATAAAACTAGCCACAACATCAACAGGTATAGATGTAACAGGTGATATTGGAGTAAGTGGAACAGTAGATGGTGTAGACATTGCGGCACGAGACGCTATACTAACTAGTACAACAACAACAGCAGGCGCAGCACTACCAAAAGCTGGTGGTACTATGACTGGTGATTTGCTAATTCAAAAAGCTGAACCTATTATTAATTTACGAAGAAGTGATAACGATTTGATGCCAGGGTTACTATGGCAAGGATCTGGCGGCGCCCAAGCGGCAAGTATAAAAATGGATGGCAACAGCGGAACAACAAACTCGCTTGTTATGAGTACATACAACGGCTCAAGTGTAGTTGAAAGATTAAGAATACTAACTGCCGCCGCAGATGGCATACAAGTAACAGGCCACGTTGGTATTGGTACAAGTTCTCCATCAGTTGATTTACACATAGCAAGCACTGGTTCCCCACAATTTCGTATTCAAGATAACGACCAAACAAATGATTGGACTACTATTGGACACAATAATGGACTAACGTCTATTTCTTCTAGAAAGAACGCTGCTAGTGGCTCTATAGCGTTTAGAGGAATCAACTCTAATGCTGAGTTCATGCGTATTATAGCCAATGGCAATGTTGGTATCGGAACAGCTACTCCTGCTACGGCTTTAGAAGTAAATGGAGCAATATCAGCTAAAGTACATCATGAATTTCTTACAGTTGGTACTATAGCTTCTAACATTGTAAGTTTAGATTTAAACACCGGTACAAGTGTTGTGACTGTAGCTTCGCCAGGTGCTAACTTTTCTTTAGCAATTACAAACGCACTCAATACTGGTAATACAACTACAGGTCTAGCAATAATAGTAACGCAAGCAAGTTCACCCTTTATTCCCAACGCACTGACAGTAAATGGTTCTGCTGTAACTATTAATTGGTTAGGTGGTTCAGCTCCGGATGGAACAGGTAGTAAGACTGAGATATTTTCTTTTACATTAATCAATACTGGCGGGGTGTTTATTGCGCTAGGTTCAGTAAGTACGTTTGGATAATAGATGCCTTCATTGATAAGATCAGCTAGTAAAATACTAAGTCATGCAGCAAACACTTCTGACACATCATTTGATATGGTCATTGAGACTACAACAGATAACGAACTCTTTACAATACGTTGTCACACCGTAGGAACATTTAACGCAACTATTGATTGGGGTGATGGCACCACATCTACAGTAACATCATATAATGATGCCAACCTAACACACACATACGCATCTGCTAGTGAACATACAATAAGCATTTCAGGTACCTTCCCAAGTATCTATATGCATGCTGCTGCTAATAATAGTCGCAATAAAGTAAAGCGAGTCCTAAACTTTGGGAATGTGGGTTGGCAAAATTTGTATCGGGCGTTCTATGACTGCGACAACATGACAAGTTTCGTATCAGGAAACTGTGATACATCATCTGTTACAAATATGGATTCAATGTTTCACAATTGTACTAGTATCACAACTCTTGATGTAAGTGGGTTTAATACATCATCCGTTACAAGTATGTATGCAATGATTCATAATTGTACTAGTATCACATCGCTTGATGTAAGTAACTGGGATACATCATCTGTTAGAAATATGAGTTATGTAATTTCAAGATGCTTTAATTTAACATCAGTTGATGTAAGTAACTGGGATACATCCTCTGTTACAAATATGCATTCAATGTTCAAGGATATGACAGCTCTTACAACTTGTGATGTAAGTAACTGGGATACCTCATCTGTTACAAATATGAGCAATATATTTTATAGTTGTGTTGCTCTTACAACTATCAATGTAAGTGGGTTTAATACCTCATCTGCTACAAATATGGGTGGAATGTTTCAGAATTGTCCTAGTGTCACAACTCTTGATGTAGGTGGGTTTAATACATCACTTGTTACAAGTATGTATGCAATGATTCACAATTGTACTAGTATCACATCGCTTGATGTAAGCAACTGGGATACATCATCTGTTAGAAATATGAGTTATGTAATTTCAAAAAACTTAAATTTAACAACTATCGATGTAAGTAACTGGGATACATCCTCTGTTACAAACATGCATTCAATGTTCAAGGAGATGACGAATCTTACAACTTGTGATGTAAGTGGGTTTAATACCTCATCTGTTACAAATATGAGCAATATATTTTATAGTTGTGTGGCTCTTACAACTATCGATGTAAGTAACTGGGATACCTCAGCTGCTACAAATATGGGTGGAATGTTTCAGAATTGTCCTAGTGTCACATCGCTTGATGTAGGTAGTTTTGATACATCACTTGTTACAAATATGTTTGCAATGATTCATAATTGTGCTAGTATCACATCGCTTGATGTAAGTGGGTTTAATACATCACTTGTTACAAATATGAGTTATGTAATTTCAAAAAACTCAAATTTAACATCAGTTGATGTAAGTAACTGGGATACCTCATCTGTTACAAATATGCATTCAATGTTTAGGGAGATGCCAGCTCTTACAACTATCGATGTAAGTGGGTTTAATACCTCATCTGTTACAAATATGAGCAGAATGTTTTATAGTTGTACTAGTATCACATCGCTTGATGTAAGTGGGTTTAATACCTCATCTGTTACAGATATGTCTGAAATGTTTTATGTTTGTTTTGATCTTACAACTATCGATGTAAGTAACTGGGATACATCATCTGCTACAACTATGAGTGGAATGTTTCAGGCTTGTTACGATGTCACATCGCTTGATGTAAGTGGGTTTAATACATCACTTGTTACAAATATGTATGCAATGTTTTATAGGTGTCGTGCTGTCACCGCAGGGCTTGATGTAAGTAGTTTTGATACATCACTTGTTACACGTATGGAATATATGTTTGAAGAATTGGGCACCGATAATGGTGCGAGCATAGATATTATTGGCGTTGAGAACTTTGACATAGAAGTCCTCATCCAACAGGGCTTGCGTAACTTTATGGTAGGCGTAGCAATACCCACCGCACGTTATGATGCACTTTTAATCAACTGGGATGCGCAGGATCCATTTGATGGTATGTTTCCTAACTTTGGAAGCAGTCAATATACTGCAGGCGGCACAGCAGCTACAGCACGGGCTAATCTAATCAGCACTGACGGATGGGCAATTTCAGATGGAGGAACAGCATAATGGCTATATTAACTAAAACAGAAGGCTATTTTATTATTAATAGTGGAGCAATTTCTTTAAGTGAATCTAATAGTGTATCATATCGTGATGATGCTACTGTACAGGAGTTTGATACTGAGGCATTAATGCTTGCAGCACATGAAGAACAATTTCCTGATCAGTATTTACATGACTCTGACGAACAATCCCCTGATCAATATTTACATGACTCTGACGAACTATAAACTCAGTTTAAATACACGATAAATAAGTGTAATACATATAGGATTATTATACATGGCCATCCAAAAATTATCAGTTAATGCATTATCTGAAGGTACTATTTACACAGACGAGCGTGTGGACGAGCGTGTGGACGATCGTGTATCAACAATGTTGATAGGCGGCAACAATATTACTGCCACTTACGATGATACGGCAGGAACACTAACACTTGACGGACAGCCTGGATACACCAACAGTGATGTAAATACATTCTTAGCTAGCGGCACTATGAGCGATAATCTTGTAATGGGAAGTAGTCAATTAAAACTGGCCAACTTGGCAGCTGATCCTAGTACACCAATAACTGGAGGTATGTATTATAACACTACAGATAATGTTGCTAAAATATATAACGGAACCAGTTGGATAGGTTTTGCAACTTATGCTACTTTTTCAGGAAACGGCGGCAATTTTACTTATAATTTTACTGATAGTAACAATGTATCATACAGAGTACATGCGTTTACATCATCAGGAATATTTCAAAAGGGCGATAACAGTCCCATTGATATTATGATAGTAGGCGGAGGTGGCGGCGGAGGTGGTTCCACAGCCGGAGGCGGAGGCGCAGGTGGGTTGATTAACCATTCACTTACACCAACCGTCGGTGACTATAGTATTATAGTAGGCGCTGGTGGATCTGGAAGCCAAGTGTCTAACGACGGTGCCGTTAATAACACCAACGGGGGTTATTCAAGTGCCTTTGGTTATACAGCACTAGGCGGTGGTTATGGGTTTTCAGGCAGACCATCTGGATCTAGATTAGCCAACAGCGGAGGATCCGGCGGAGGTGGTGGATACTACAATGGTAACGATATTATAGATCATACACATTCGGGCTCTGGAACAGTTAATCAAGGTAATCGTGGAGGTTTCAGCGTCGACACCAGCCTATGGGGCGGAGCCGGAGGCGGCGGCGCAAGCAGCGTAGGTATAGACCAGGGTTCAACACGAGCAGGTGGAGCAGGAACAGATATGAGTAGTTTTTTTGGTACAAACTTTGGCGTTAGTGGATTTTTTGCTGGTGGCGGAGGTGGCGGTCAAGCCAATTCTTCGGCTAATACTCCTGGAGGTTCGGGCGGTGGCGGCCAAGGTGGATCCGGAACCGCATCAACACGTTATCCAACAGCAGGAACTGCAAACACTGGTGGCGGCGGCGGTGGTGGTGGTACATATGGCCCCAACATTGCTGGCGGTGGAGCAGGTGGATCCGGTATAGTTTTAATTAGGTATGAGATATAACATGGCACATTTTGCAAAAGTTTTAGACAATAGAGTAATAAATGTAATCGTTGCAGAACTCGATTACTTTGATACTTTTATTGATAGTAGTCCTGGAGAATGGATTCAGTGTTCCTACAATACACACGGTGGAGAACATTATGGGCCTGACAGACAACCTGATGGAGGTAATGCACTAAGATATAATTATCCAGGTGTAGGATACAACTACAATCCTGTTGATGATGCATTTTTTCCCGATCAGCCATATCCTTCTTGGACATTAGATAAAACCAAATATCTTTGGGAATGCCCAGTTGCTGCGCCAGATACAGAAAATTTTTATAGTTGGAACGAAGAAACTCAAAGCTGGAATCAAGTAGACGTTTAAAAGATTAACCCCTACGCTATTTCTAACGCAGGGGCTGCTACTTCTTTAATGTATCAAAGGGCTATGCCCCGAATTAACTCTTTATTATTATTTACTTGGCTTGTTACCGTTTACAAATTCAATAAACATGTTAGCTGCATCTAATACTGCTTCTGCACCAGGTACTTCT
>Ga0209092_10003430_pt1 | contig 13759 bp, 10 predicted proteins | sample FraStrMetagenome_FD_187446 | JGI IMG/M metagenome (GOLD analysis project Ga0209092, IMG submission 187446) | Marine eukaryotic phytoplankton communities from Arctic Ocean - Fram Strait ARC3M Metagenome (SPAdes) (version 2) | ecosystem: Environmental > Aquatic > Marine > Oceanic | place: Fram...
TTTTAGAAAAGTGGTCCATGAAAATTTCACCTTATCGCAGTACTGTCTCTTACAGATATTGTCGCCAATCTTGAGTTTCATTGGAAGAGTATCCAAGAGATCTTCGTACGTGACAGCTTCAGGACCATCTACGTGCGTAAGTTTAGTACATCCGAAGCAAGTCAAAAAAACTTGATTCAACTCTGTGTCACAAATGTAACATCATTTACTAAAAAAGAGCATTTTCATTCAACAAAGTCAATATGAAGGCCTTCACAGCAATCACACTTACCATCACCACCGTTCTTTTTGGACAAGCTTCTGCTTTCGCCCCTCCTGCTAGATCCTTCGTCACCACTTCCACCAATCTAAACCCCACTTTTGTTCAAACTCAAGGAGCAGCTTACATTGAACAACAATTACCTACAGTTGTACAGCGTCAACGTAGTTCCATGTCGTCTGTGTCTACCATGGGCTTATTTGGACTTGGAGCTCCTGAAATTGCCATTATTGCCATCGCAGCAGCTTTCTTACTAGGACCACAAAAACTAGCGGAACTTGGAAAAGACGCTGGTAAAATTGCAGGAGAATTGAAAGAAGTGCCCAAAGAATTCCAAGCTGGATTAGCAGAAGGGGAGCAACAAGCAAAAGCTATGAAAGCAGAAATGTCAAGTGAGGATGCAAAAATTGAGGAAAAGTCAGAATAAAGCACCAGAGCAACATAGAATTATGTATCCTTTTTAAAAGAAAAATAAGTTTCTACGATCAATGAAGACAAGTCAAAGAACAAATGGCAGTGTGGAATGGAAGGAAATTAAGCATTTAAGGCATGATGGCCGATTCCTTCACTTTTTTCTTAGTTACCTGGAATTGTCCTCTATAAAAATAAAATGTATAGAATAACGAAATCTACTTTTAACACTTTTCATGAAGCATAGAAGAAATTTATCAAGGCATAACAAGTACTAGCATACAGCTCTTTATGTTGTACACAAAGAAATCGAGAGACCTTACTACATAAATTCCAAGTGTGATAAAGAATCTTTCAAATTCAATCTATGCTTAAATTTAATTCTAGTCCTGATTAGATAAATAATATGTATTACAAAACCAAGTTAAATCATTGGTATCATCACCTTATTCTTCTTCAATTTTATCCATTTTCTTAGCTTGCTTAGACTTGGCATTTATTTCACCTTCTTCAAAACCTTTTTGGAATTCTTTGGGCACATCTTTCAATTCTCCTGCAATTTTACCAGCGTCTTTTCCAAGTTCCGCGATTTTTTGTGGTCCTAGTAAGAAAGCACCTGCAACAAGAATGATAGCAATTTCAGGAGCTCCAAGTCCAAATAAGCCCATGGTAGACACAGACGACATGGAACTACGTTGACGCTGTACAACTGTAGGTAATTGTTGTTCAATGTAAGCTGCTCCTTGAGTTTGAACAAAAGTGGGGTTTAGATTGGTGGAGGTGATTATAAATGATTTAGCAGGGGGGGCGAAAGCAGAAGCTTGTCCAAAAAGATAGGTTGCAATGGCAAAGATTGCAAGGGTAGTGTTTATCTTGATCATGTTGACGGTTTTTTATTGTAGTCAATGAATCAAAGGAGTGAACAGATCAAAATTATAGTGAGTACGTCGAGATTGACTAGGATGGTGATGATTTGATGCGACAAAGATGCGTTCCCTCTGAAAATTTCCTACACGTGGAGAAAAAAGAAATTCTTTGAAAATAAGAAAAGAAAAAAAATAGGATCTGTTGTAATTGAAACACTGCGTCATCATTATCACTTTTGCCATCAGATTTATTATCTAAAGAAACAAATCGAAACTCCCACATTAATTCCATCATGGAGCAAATTGAAAAACAAGCATCACAATGCCGTGTCGCTTCTCCTCATGACAATGTATATAACTCAGAATGTGTATACACTTTCCATTCTCCCTACACCACAGAGCAGGGTATCCTTGTCAATCTTTGTACCTTCCTTGGTTCAAGTCTTGAATTGAGCTTGGGATCTGATTCTTCATCATCATCAACTAAGGATGGTACATTGTTTGTGAGAATCGTGAAACGAAGAGAAGAAAAAATATCCGAAACTAATGACGAAAAAGAAGAAATGAAAACTGAAAGCATTACTAAATTGGGTGTTGGTGTAGAAGGTGGATTTCAAGCAGAAAAGGATAAATTTGATATCATATCTACTTATTCTGTCATTCTTCTCTCAAAGGAAACCTCCAAGGATAGCGTGGAAATTCTCGTCGAACTTCCTTACAGTGATGAGACCAAAAGCACTTTTCCTGAACAAGTACAAAAATCTGTAGAGAGCATTATTCATCACTCTGGCTATTCCATCCAACAAGATCTCTCTGCATGGGAACTGGATGCTGAACCTATCCCCATTAGCCAATACTATGACAAAATATCTTTTGTTGACAATGGGGTTCAAATCTCGCCAAATCCTGGTGATTGGAAATGTGAAGCTTCTGGAGATACGGAAAATTTATGGTTGAATTTAAGTGATGGCTATATTGGTGGAGGCAGACGTAATTGGGATGGAAGTGGTGGATCTAATGGAGCATTGGATCACTACAAGGAAACAGGTGAACAATATCCTCTTGTTGTCAAATTAGGAACGATTTCACAAGATACTTCTGCGACAGATTGTTATTCCTATGCCAAAGAGGAAGATGGACCTGTTATGATACCCAATTTGACAGAATTGTTGGAAAAACGAGGAATCAAAGTCTCAGGAATGTAAGTTTAGTTTCTGTATTTATGCTTTATTTGCAAATTGGATATCTTATGAAATCGTCATTCGCATCATTTCCAAGGCAAAAAACAGTCAAATCAACAGCCGAATTAGAAGTGGAATTAAATGCCACCTACGCATTCGATGCTATCACCGAAGCAGGAGCTAATCTTGTACCACTTGCTGGTCCAGAGCTTCAGGGCTTGCAAAATCTTGGAAACTCCTGCTATATGAACTCTGTATGTCAAACTCTGTTTAGTGGATCTATTCCGGAATTATCACAGAAATATTCAAGTAAGAATATCATGAATCATGCGTTGTATAAATCAATTTCTGCCAAGGACGCTGCTTCCAACGTCCTGTGCCAAGCAGTAAAAATGACCAATGCCTTGACCAGCGGAAATTTTGTGGGTCCTCTTCCAGAATCAGCAACAGTTACAGATTCTGCGTCTGAATCCACCAATCCAAAATATCGATTGGCTCCCCGAATGTTTAAGAATGCTTTTGCAAAAGGTCATTGTGATTTTGTGACAGGACAGCAGCAAGATGCTGTACATTATTTGCAACATATATTGGAAGTCTTAGATAAAGCAGAATCAGAGTATGCTCTACCAGCAGAAGATACTAATCAATCACCTTCCTCTCATTTATTTGCCTATCAGACAGTATCACGTTTAGTTTGCAGTGAGGATAATATGGTCAAGTACAAAACCAATTCTCTCGAGACGGTTTTGAGTTTGAGTATCCCTATGGATAAAATAGAAGAAATGCCACCCGATCAAAAACGTCATAAATCAGAAACAACTGAAGATATTAAAACAGCCGAAAAACAGGATGTGCCCTCGATTCAATTCAAATCGTGCTTTGATTCATGGATCGCACCTACTTCTATCCAAGATATGAAATGGCCTCACTTGCAAAATGCTACTTTCCCTGCTACGAATCAAAATAAATTTGAAACCTTTCCTCCATATCTCTTTGTTTCGCTTCAACGGTATCGACTTGGGGCTGATTGGGTACCAGAAAAACTAGAAGTAAATGTAGAGGTTCCAGAAGAGATTGATTTAAATGAGTATAAAAGTAAGGGGCCCATGTCTGGAGAATCTCTGATAACGGAAGAAATTGAAAAAGAAGCGAGTTCCGAGGATACAGCAACAGCCACAAAGACAATTATTAGTGAAAGCGCATTAGATCAATTGAGTGCAATGGGATTTAGTGTCAATGGATGCAAAAGGGCTCTCTTGGCAGTCGGCGGGTCTGATGTTGAATCTGCCATGAATTGGATTTTTGAGCATAATATGGACCCTGACTTCAATGATCCTCCAAACGAAGAGCAAGGTTCGTCATCAACCTCCGGCATTGATGAGAGTGTAGTTGATACACTTGTAAACAGTTTAGGGTGTTTCACATCGGATCAAGTACGGGCAGCTCTTGAGGAATGTGAATCAGATGCAGCTAGAGCTGCAGATTGGCTTTTCTCCAATATGGTGAGTTTCTTACAATGCCCAAAATTACTATTTTGACTATGTCTCCAACGAATGATTTTATTTTTATTTCGTTTGAAGGATAACTTGGATGAAGCCATTACTCTATCAAAATCGAAGAAAGAAGCGTCATCATCAGCATCCCAATCTGCATCCCCTCCACCACTTCAAGATGGAGATGGAAAATACACTCTAATCGGTCTTATCAGTCACATCGGTAAACATACTGGGAGTGGTCATTATGTATGTCATTTGAAGAAGGATGGGAAATGGGTTATTTTCAATGATGAAAAAGTTGCCCTGTCGGAATCACCTCCTATTGAGCACGCCTACATTTATCTTTTCAAACGCAAAGCATGCAACGAATCGTAAAGTCAAAATTCGTGTTTTGCAACGACAATACAATAAAAGAGACAACCAGCTTGAATAGAGACAAATTGATGAATGATCCAGATTTTTTTTACTAAAAACGTATAATGATTTCCTGAAATTGTCAAAACTAACAAACATTATAAAAAGTTGCTTTTAATGTATATAATCTGAATCCGAAGTAGACACAAGTTGTGTTGTAATATATCCACCTTCATGTTGTTCTTTCTCGACATGAAATACCTCATTTTCATTGTTATTATTATTTGCTCGTGCGTTCAGCTTCCCTCCTCTTCGTGCGTCCATGACATTCAACAAGATCCCTATAACCACTCCAAACAATGCGCAGGTGGAAAAGAAAATCTCAACGGATGGGATGTATTTGCCTCGAGCTACCTTGTACAAATACGCAACGACCAATGGAAATATTGTAAGTCCTAAATTCTGAATGGCCGTGATAACACCAAAGGCTGTTCCTGTAAGTCTCTCGTCCACAGTAAGTGGCACAGATGGCCAAATGACAGCAGCAAAAAGTGAATAAGCTACTCCTTGTCCAACAAGAGGTAGTATAGGAGAAAGATTCGAAAGGGCTAAGGTCAAATGGACTGCCACAAGCATCAAGGGTGCAAAGGATGCTACAATGGCCCTACGACCAATTTTATCCACCAAATGACCTAGTGGTGGTGAGAGAGCAGCGGATATAAAATAAGGTATGGACATAGTTCTACCAGCCATCTCTGTGGCTGTTTTCAAGGCATCGCAATAATCTTTCGTACAAGCATCGGCCCAAAAAGGATCATTGCAATCTATATCACCTTTTTTCAAGTTTTCAAAGTCATAGTGTGTGTATTCCCATGACGATGATGACGATGATGCTGCTGCTTGTGTATTTGTGATATTGATCGAACTAGGCAATAGTGGAGCTGTAAATTGATCAAAGTGGCAAACGTTGCCATCCGGATCAAATGCCTTATTCGAAACTTGAAGACTTCCACAGGTACATTCGTTAGGATATTCTAAGACACAATTTGTGTGTGAATCTTGAAAGTAGTTTCGTTCCAGAAGGATTCCTGATGCAACATTATTAAATGGTATGACACAACCATATACTACGACACATGATAATGCCAACAACCAAAAGAGTATCCCAAATCGACCCACATCTCGAAGACCCACCGATTCTTTTTGCTGTAGATTTGGTCGTTCATTATCACGGGAGGATGGTCTTGTAGAAGAATAATAATCTTCTTCCATAAATTCCTCATTTTCTTCCAATAACGATTCCGTCAATCCAGCGGTAGCCTCATTGATTCGTTGACATTTTCGTGTCCCCTTTCGATCCAAAAAGAACAGAATGATCCCCAACATCAACGAAATAGCATTCATACCTACACCCAAAAAGACACTGACAGGAACCGACGCCACATTCGCCACCATAGGAGACGTAATATTATTCAACACACTTCCAAGTCGACTTATCGCTAATCCAACACCAAAGGAAAAGGCCAATTCTTTCCCCGAGAACCAACCTGCGATTAAGGCAGATTGGGCCACTGATAAATTTTCTCCTCCCAATCCAATCACAAGTCTTCCCAATAACATCATATGCCAATTTTTCATGGCGACTCCGACAGCGAAGAGGAATTGACCTAGGAAGGTGAAGGTGAAAAACATGATTAAACAAATAGATGCAGAAAATCGATCGACTAGATTCCCACCAAAGAATGGGAGGATGATATTGGGGAGGGAATAGAGAGTATATAAAAGATTGAATTTGTATTCAAAATTAGGATCTTTTGGCATATAATCTTTGAGTTGTTGATGAAGAGCGGAGGGTATATCAATTCTGTGGATCATTTATGAAAAAGTCAATATCAAGTCCGTCACAAGTCAGTAAAAGTACATTCACCTTTTGCAACAATTGAAATTAGGCAATTCACAAACAATTGAAACAATTCAACTTACGAATAATACACACCCATCATACCCATAGCGGCACATGCTAAAATATACCAACGCATACGGAGTGATGATTTGGATTGAGGCTTGATGATTGACAATTCCAATTGTGCCAATCTATTCGTTGGGAATGTGGAACTTCGTGAATCGGATTCATCCATCATGATGATTGTGTGTCTTTATGGAAAAATATTTCAAAATGGATAGGCCTTTGATGGATTGGACTTTTGATGGGAGTGGGATAGATTACAATCGAGACTTGACAAGAAGGTATTTCGATTCCAAAAAATGGAAGGAATGTTACTACAGGAATAGGTATTAGTTTCGACTTGAGGTTGCTTAATTTTGTTCTCAATGTCAAGAGAGAGAAAGCAGCATGTCAGCAGAAGAACAGGACTGAAATCGCCAAATCTTTTCCAAACGCACGTACGTATAATCTATAGGATTATAGAATGTTATTGCTACGGAAATTCTACGGAATGTTCCAAATTCCGATACTACTGCTGATATCGAAAGAAGATGAAAAAGAAGAACAAATATTATTATTATAAAAAAAAAATCTGAAAGAAGATGAAATATGGATAGAAGCAAGAATGATGTTTGCCCTAACGAAATGCTAAGATGCTAAATGTAACAAAATCTATGCACTACATCTTTTACTTCTCAATACCGACATACATCAAACGACAGCAATATTGATCTTTGACTAGTGATGCTTCATGTTTTCGCCTTAATATATTACCACTACTTCTGCTATTTGTAGAAACTCTTGTCTGTTGAGCCTAACCTTTACTTTACTCCCAGGTGGAGATGCGGAAGTATCGATATTATAAATTGATTTTGGTGTACCCGAAGCGTCAGTCCAGGTCCAAAGTGTATTGTCATTATCATCTAGAATAGATAATGTAAATCCAACGATACGTTCAGGACCGAAGTCTTGCCTGTTGTAAATTAGAATTTGTGACATTCTCGTACTCCTGTTCAAAGTTCCCTCCCACCATGGGCCAAAAAAATCGTTATTTGTATGCGCCTGAAGTCCTTGAGTTAAATCTTGATTTGTATCCCCATCAATAGCATAATGTGCTTGATAATTTTGAAAGGTACTGCTTTGTTTGGCAGAAATAAAAACTGGGAATAAAGTAGGCATTTGTGAAACAGAAGGTATCAATGTAGGCTTAGTACTTGGCATTTGTGAAACAGAAGGTATCAAAGATGGAACAAACGAAGGTATCAATGTAGGCTTAGTACTTGGCATTTGTGAAGGTCTCAAAGATGGAACAAAAGAAGGTACCAATGTAGGCACAGTACTTGGTATTCCTGATGGTGTTACTGATGGACTCAAAGATGGAACAAAAGAAGGTGTCAATGTAGGAATAGTACTTGGCATTTGTGATGCATTCAAAGATGGAACAACAGAAGGTATCAATGTAGGCACAGTACTTGGTATTTCTGATGGTGTTACTGATGCATTCAAAGATGGAACAACAGAAGGTATCGATGTAGGCACAGTACTTGGTATTTCTGATGGTGTTACTGATGCATTCAAAGATGGAACAACAGAAGGTATCGATGTAGGCGGCACAGTACTTGGTATTACTGATGGTACTTTTGAGAAATAAATTGAAGGTATGATTGAAGGCTCCATAGAGGGCATAGCACTTGGTACCACTGATGGTCTTATTGATAGCGTTTGAAAACTTGATGGAGCAAGACTAGGCAAGAATGATGGCGCTGCCATATTTGTCACATTAGTCCCAGCTAAAAGATAACACAACAAATATTTAGAGACAAGTTCAGGGCACCTATAATATGATCTCATAAATGATAATTTTCAACCTAAACATACCAGTTAGGATAAAGTTTTCAGAGTCTTGAAACCCCTTGGGTACTTCGCCAGTGAGTCCATTATATCCTACAGATGAAGAAGAATCGAATTCGTAAAATGTCACATGAGAATAACGACCAATCATAGTTCTAACCTAATTAATAATGATTCTAAGATTTAACAATCATTAGACGAAAAAACTCACCAAGATTTAGGGAAGATAGATTCCCCAGATTTGCTAGCTCCCTCACATTCTCCATACCAATGCATACTATACGAACACACGTATGTACAAGAATTCACTTATCACAACACATTCTAGAATTAACACATAAATTAAGCTAGAACAATTTATTGTCGTCAATTGTTACATTGTTAGTTCTAGCTTAAAAAGTTTACTTCAGCCCCTCGAACGCTCCTACAGCCCCTCGAACGCTTGCAAAAACCACCATGCCCACCGACACTGAATCCATCGTGGAAACTTTCCCACATCCCACTCTTCCCCGCATCGAAGGCATCCCATCCTTCGCTAGCATCAACGAGCTCCAAATCAAACTCAACGCCAATGCTGCATCAGTCCAGTCAGACCTTGGAGACGGCAACCTAGGCCTCCTATATCTCACTGTCACTCCTACCGTGTTCAATACACTATCCGACACAGCATTCGTTGAACCAGCAAACCCCGGTCAAGTACCCATCGTACCAGCCGGAACCTCTACCGCCAATGCTGCGCACATACGCCGCCTCTTTGACGAAGACAGACGTGTTTTCCGTGAATACCACAACACCGATCGAGCTCTTAAATCACAACTTATCGCAACAGTGGACGAGATGTACATCAAGGCACTCCGTAACCGCGTCACAGGATACGCACAAGTCACCACTCGCCAACTCCTTCAACACCTTTTCGACACTTACGGCCGCCTCAATCCCCAAGATTTGAAACTCAATACGGATCGCATGAATGTCCCATACGACATACATTCCCCAATTGAAAACCTATTTGAACAAATAGAGGATGCTGTATACATCGCTTCCACCGCACATGCACCATTCAACGATAACCAGATCGTGAATACCGCATATACTCTCATCGCAGACACAAATTCCGTTGAACAAAGCTGCAGAGAATGGCGAAGAAGGCCGGAGGCAGAAAAGACATGGCCCAACTTCAAACTCCATTTTTCCGATGCGCACCGGGACTACCGTGAATCTACCAACCAGTCACGGCACACCTTCCACGCAGCGAATGTGCAAGAAACAGAAGATACATCACTCGAAACAGCTCAAGCTTTAGCTAACCTAGCATCAGCCACAGCTGCTGATCGTGCAACTTTCGCCTCATTAACAGCAGTGAATGAACAACTCATTACTCAAGTGACGGACCTCCAAACGAAACTTAACGAAGCATATGCGCAAATCCACTCCCTATGCATTCAACCCAAGTCTACCTCAAGATCTACGAAGCCTCTCTCAGAACGCCACTATTGCTGGACCCATGGTTTTAAAGTGAAAAAAGACGGGTCCCACACAAGCAAAACCTGCTCCAGACGCAGAGAAGGTCACAAAGAAGAAGCAACATCCACTAATCAACTCAATGGATCTAACGCTGGCATGTGATATCCAATGGAGGATAATCTGGTTAATACTAATAAACATAAATTATGCAACAATACGTATTCAATTTATGATTTTATGTTACCATCAGACCCCAAAAGTCCTCCACCATCTCAAAAAGCAATTGCAGACACTGGATCATCAGGTCACTACATTAAACCCTCCACATTCTGCATCGATAAGCAAATTGACACCTCGGGTCCAACTATCACTTTGCCTAACGGCAATACACTTACCCCAAGCCACTCATCCCACTTAGCTTTTCCATCTTCTTTCTCCCCAAAATCCACCCTAGCACATACTTACGCATCTCTCCAAAACCCTCTCATATCCATCGGCCAACTATGCGACGATGACAATTTTGCAATCTTTACTAAAACCAATTGTTACATCCTAGACTCGGCAAACTTCTCACCGAACATGGATTCTATTAAAGAACATGCACTAATTACAGGACTTCGAGACAAAAGTACAGGATTATGGACAATAGACACCAATCAACTGCGACCCCCAAGCGCACTTACCAACAGTGTTTATCACCTTCGAAAAATCAAAGACATCATCACATTCCACCACCAATCCCTATTTAGCCCAGTTAAATCAACGTGGATCAACGCAATCAAAAATGGCAACTTCCAGTCATGGCCCTCTTTGACAGCAACTAATGTAGTCAACCACCTTGACCCCTCCACGTCCACATCCAAAGGACATATAAAACAAATCAAGCAAAACATTCGATCTACCAAAAAGATAGGCTCACCATTTAACAACGTTGACATGACGGAGAAACATCTGCAACAAGATACCAACTCCCGAACAAACCTTGTTTTTGCAAAACCCATCCAAATCACAGGGCTCATTTGCTCAGACCAAACTGGACCTTTCCCTGTCACCTCGAATCGCGGTAACAAATACATCATGGTGGTCCTGGACTACGACAGCAACTCTATTCTGACACAGCCCTTACCATCACGATCACAACACCATCTCCTCCAAGCTTTCTCATCCATCAACGATTTCCTAAAATCCAAAGGACGAACACCCAAACTAGTCCGAATCGACAATGAGGCGCCCACTATATTGAAACAATACATGACAGCAAGCAAAATCACCTACCAAATAGTCCCACCCCACAATCACCGTCGCAACTACGCCGAAAAAGCTATCAACTCATTCAAAGACCACTTCATCGCCGGACTTACAAGTTTGAACAAATCATTCCCACTCAAACTTTGGTGCAGGCTCCTACCACATGCACAAGACTCGCTTAATCTCCTCCGCCAATCCCGTATCAACCCCCATCTCTCTTCCTATGCAGATCTCAATGGCGCCTACGACTACAACGCCACACCCATGCTACCACCAGGCCTCAAAGTCATCATACACGAAAAACGAAACCAAAGAAGATCATGGGACCCAAGAGGTGTTGATGGCTGGTATTTAGGACCGGCACTATCACACTACAGATGCCATAGAGTGTATTGCTCGCGAACAAATTCAGAAAGAATCACCGACACGATCAACATCTTTCCCCATGACGCTTCGCCACCCCACGTCACTGTCCAAGAAGCTGCAATCATAGCAACTGAAACCCTGTCAGATGCACTAGCGAATCCATCAACGCTGAAACACTTTGGAGACCAACAAATAGCTGCACTCCAAATTCTCGCCGCCTCTTTATCCAAAACTGCAACCATAACATCCAACCAACACTCCATACCTCTTCTCCCAAATACAATTCAAGCAACACAAACAACCCGTGTGCCTGAACCGAGGGTGGAGGCAAGGCCAACCCATGCGCCTTCTCCGAGGGTGATTGAAAGATCTATCCAGCAGAATCCTCCATCCACCCCCATACCTACAATACCATCACATTCTTATAATCTCCGACCCTTCCCCCATCGCCTCGCTAATGCAATCATAGATACAAATAAAACATCTTTCGTTAACGCCATCTATGACCCAGATTCAGGAAGCATGTTAGAATACAAACAACTACTTCAAAAGGATCCAGCTACATGGAACCCAAGCATGGCAAACGAAATTGGCCGCTTGGCACAAGGAATAGGGAATAGAATTAAAGGAACCAACACAATCCAATTCATAAAAAAAGACACCATCCCTAAGAACAAAACCATCACCTACGCCAGAGTAGTGACTGATTACAGGCCCCTTAAGTCAGAACCCTACAGAACAAGATTGACAGTTGGAGGAAACCTCCTACACTGCCATGATAGAACAAAAACGGATTGCGCCACACTTCCAACCATCAAAACATTCCTCAACAGTGTGATATCGACCCCAGGCTGCCGCTTCGCCACAGGAGACATCAAAAACTTCTACCTTGAAGATAATCCACTCAAAACACCAGAATTCATGAGGATCCACGAAAGCCTCCTACCGCCTGAAGTCATACATGAATACAAATTAAAAGACTTTGCAGATGACAAGGGATACATATACATCCAAATCAACAAAGGCATGTACGGCCTCAAACAAGCAGGAGCAATAGCACACAACAACCTCATCCTTCGCCTCAGAAAACATGGATATCGCCCATGCAAATTCACCAAAGGCCTTTGGAATCACGTTAGCAACAGCATACAATTTGTCTTAGTCGTTGATGATTTTGGCATAAAATACAAGCATGAAAAGGACCTACAACACCTATTCACTTCCCTCCGGGAAAAATACACAATATCAGTAGATCCAATGGGAAAAAACTTCTGCGGTTTTTCTCTCCATTGGGACTACCAAAATCATCATATTGACATTTCAATGCCATCCTACATTCCCAACCTTCTCAAACAAATCCAATTCTCATCAACGACCAAAGAACATGCGCCACATAAATACAACATACCAGCCTACGGACAGAAAGTACAATATGCCCAAACACAAGATGCATCACAACCATTAAACAAGGACGAGCAACACAAAATTCAGCAAATTGTTGGCTCCCTCCTATATTACGGCCGGGCCGTGGATCCAACCATCCTTGTAGCACTAGGTTCCATAGCCTCCCAACAAAACAAACCGACGGAAACAACAGCAGCAGCAGTAACAAAACTCCTCAATTATGTTGCGACCCACCCCAATGCGGTCATACGCTACCACAGATCCGACATGATCCTTCATGTTCATTCAGACGCGTCTTATCTCTCGGAACCACAAGCCAGAAGCAGAGCTGGTGGCCACTTTTACCTTTCCAACAGCAATTCTTCAACACCAAATGGCCCTATCCACACCATCTCTTCAATCATGAAAAATGTCATGTCATCCGCTGCAGAGGCAGAAATTGGAGCTGTCTTCATCAACTGCCAAGATAGTGAACCAATTCGCACGTCCCTCTTTGAAATGGGCCATGCCCAGCCCCCAACGCCCGTCCAGACAGACAACACCACTGCAGCAGGTTTCCTCAACGAAACTATAAAACAAAAGAGAACAAAAGCTATTGATATGAGATTTTATTGGATTATCGACAGAATCAGACAAAATCACTTTCGTGTATACTGGAAATCAAAATTAGGCAATCTGGGAGATTATTTCACAAAACATCACTCACCTGCCCATCATCAACGCATGCGACCCCATTTTATTCACGAAACAGCCAAACAGCGATAAATCATTCTTGCGAGGGTGTCACATTCTCCATACCAATGCATACTATACGAACACACGTATGTACAAGAATTCACTTATCACAACACATTCTAGAATTAACACATAAATTAAGCTAGAACAATTTATTGTCGTCAATTGTTACATTGTTA
>Ga0209092_10003433_pt1 | contig 13753 bp, 16 predicted proteins | sample FraStrMetagenome_FD_187446 | JGI IMG/M metagenome (GOLD analysis project Ga0209092, IMG submission 187446) | Marine eukaryotic phytoplankton communities from Arctic Ocean - Fram Strait ARC3M Metagenome (SPAdes) (version 2) | ecosystem: Environmental > Aquatic > Marine > Oceanic | place: Fram...
CCCCAAAACCCCAAAACCCCAAAACCCCAAAACCCCAAAACCCCGTGAGAGGTAGTAATTATCTATATAATCCTTGTATATGAAGTTTGTGAATAAAGTATATGTTGTTATACTGGAGAGTTCTTCTCAGTCACTGTCCTAGGTGATCATAGCGACACCACGCTTGACCCAGTAAACGGTAGAGTGCTGACGTTGCATGGGGATCCACATCATGCACACGAAGTTATTGGAGAGACCGATAGTCGAAAGGATTCCCTTGCGCTCGAGAGTAATGTAGAGCGGGCACTCATACGCGTGGTCACGCTTCAACTGCGACGTCTTCACAGGCATCAACCACATGACGGGGAGCGGACTCAAGAGCACCTTAGGGAAACTCTCCTCCAGTACTTCCTTCTCCGAGTCCCAGCGACATCCTTCAAGCAAGATTCCCTCGATGAAGGCGCCATCTTCGGGTTTCTTGGTGGTATCGACGGATTTGAGGTCCGAGATCACCTTGAAGTTGAACTGGATGTCGTCGATAGGGATCTTGTATTTACGGGCGTAGTTCTACTTGATACCCGTGAGGAAGGACTGAGTGAAATGGAATCCACTGACCCAGAAGACGGCAGGTGCGCCGTTGTCAACCCAGTTCTGGAGGCCCTGAAGACGTTTAATCAGGTCCTGAACGTAGGAGGCGAGCGGCTTGATAGAGTTGTAACTCCATTTCTTCCAGGATGGGGGCACCAAGTTATCTTAGAGACTACCAGCAACTATTTCTAGTTCGGTAGACATGACGACTTCACCCTTGATGGCCTTGCCGATGTTGATGAGAGAGCTGCGGATTTCTTAGATCAGCTTGTTGAAACGGATGAGTTCCTATGCAAGCACAGTGTTCATCGACTCATCGTATCTAATGGGATGCTTCTTACCAGCCTCCTCAGTGTCATACATCTGAGGAAGAATAGCAAGGATTCCCTTAGACAGATCGTCTAGCTCTTCTTCGCGGGTCTTTCCTCCGGTAGAAGCTACTCTAGGCTGGAGTGAAAGAGCTGTGGCAAGGAGCGCGTTGGTCTCGTTGATGTTTGAGGTAATTTCGGCGTTCTCGTGCATGCCGAAAATCTCAGTGTTGTCATCGAGAGGCAGGTCCTCACAGAATTCGATATAGCCCATGCGCTGCATATCTGTGGGAATGACGTAGGTGCCACTAGCAGTAAGCGGGTGGCTGTCAACGTTGACGACCTCGGAGCAGAAGTAGTCCTTCAGGTTCATCTGAATAAGACGCTTGTCCTGCGGGTCAGTCACACGACCACCGTAGTTGGCCTGCGACACCATATAGCAAAGCGCGTCATATGGGATCTTCTTGTACTCGTTCAAGAAGAGGAGGAGTTGCTGCTTTGAGATACGCAGGTCGGACATGGCGAAGGAGTAAGGGATGTTCCATCCGAGAGGACCGAACTTTCTACGCTCGAGAATCAGGGCATTGAAGAAGCAAAGCCCGTAGAAGAGTCTCTTGAAAGCCGATGGCTTGTCGCAGTTGTCGAACTCCTGATCAGTGATACCGTTCCTGTATGAGCGGACCAAGTTGTTGCGCATGCCGTTTGGCGGCTCGAGCGTGGCCTTTACAGAGTTCTGCACGATAGTGACAGGGAACTTGTCTGTGGGTAGAGTGGTCAACCAGATTCTGAACCCACTGTTTTCATCTTCCTTGATGTTGTCAATAATACCATCAAGAATCGGCATGAAGGAAGGAGCAAGATGGCAGTTCTGGAGGACGACCCAAGTTCCATCAGTCTAGGCAGCCGCAATATAGTCCTTAGCAGCCTGCGCCTGACCACGACCCAGCGACATAGCCTTACAGTGCTGCTTCAGCTTCTTTTGGACCTCCATGATATCGACCATGGGATCAGCGCCGGGCGACAACACAATAATGATGGGGGAGGTGTTGCGAGAGTCAGAGACGATTTCGACCATATCGAAGGAAGGAGGGATGATGTACTCTTGGCCGAGTTCTTCTTCCATGGTGATCAGCTTCTGGATCATGTTAATGACCTTGTCAGATCTGAGGAGTCTCATGACGATGGTCTTGTGGAAGATTGACAGATCATTCCACTTGCCGGGCCAGACGTGCTCGTCACTCTGAGGCGAGTTGCTGTCGTAGATGACTTCCCAGGCCTTAATATTCTTCTCGAAATCAGTATCAAAGCCCTTGAATTTGGGCAACTTCTTCGACAGTTCCATGATGCCGCACCATGTCTTGGTCGACAACCATGAGTCTTCGCCGGCGGGGTTGGCCCTCTCCATGGTAACGGAGGTTCCTCCGGTCATGAGGAAACGAATTTCGGGGATGTTCATGCCGCCGGTGCTCTCTTGGACCTCGTCCATGATCTTGAGGCAAATCAGGAGCGAGAAGAGGAGCTTGTCCTTGACGAAGAGAGAACGAGACACGTTACGGTACATGTTGGCGGTGAACTCCTTGATGAAGTAGGCCTTGCGCTCCTTTTTGTTGAGTTTGGGCTCTACCTTGTCAGCTGACTTGATGGTCGCTTTGTAGATGTTTCTGAAGAACTCGAGTGAGTACTGGTACATGGGTCCGATTTGGACCAAGTCAGTAAGCACGAAGAAGAGTCTAGAGACACGCTTGGCGACGGGGACAAATCCGTTTCTGATAGTTTCCATGGAGTTCATTGTCTGCTCCATATCGACTAACACAGAGGCAATTTCCTCCTTCTTAATAGCAGACTCATCAAGGGTTTCCTTGAGCTTCCTGTCTTCCAGGATATCGTCGCCAGCATTAGAAACGAGCGACAAGATAGCATCCTGGAGCTGCTGCTTCTTCTTGTTGTTATCAGCGGACACAACAATACACTTCTGTCTCAATTCGGCCTTTTGGGGCTCTTCAAGCTCGACGACGATAGTCAGCATCTGATCTTGGAGACCGTCCTGCGTGACCATGAAGTTGAGCATGGTGACCTTGACACAGGTCTCTGGGGGGTAGTGGGGGCGGGGCATCTTGGTCGTGATGAAGAATTTGAAGTCGGTGTTGTACAAGATGGGCTGCTGGTTGAAGTTGATGAAGTGCTCAACACCTCTCTTCTAGATGTTCTTCGCGATGATGGGTTCAAGCATCGGGTCGAACGTCTCACCGGCATCGACTAGGATGACGGGGTAACCGACGTTCAGTGCGTTTTCAAGCAGCCTGGAAAGGATCTTCTGCTCCATGGTGGGCTTGATGATCACGAGTTTGTTCTCCTCTTGCTGCCCGTAGGTGGCCATGAGCCAGTTGACACCCTGCATCTGGGGGTCGATCAGGAGTGACCAGCGCTCCGAGTTATCTTGAATGATGGCATTCTCGGTGGAGAACGCATCCTTTGGCAGCTTGTTGATTTGCCATTCAGAGATTCTCACTTGGTCTCCAAGGACGGTGACGAGATCGACCTTAGGGTTACTCTTGATCGAATATTTCTTCAACATAGCGGTCCAATTAGTTTTACACTCGTCACGGTAGTCACCCAAGAAAACACCAAGATAAGCGATGAATCCAGAGCAGATGATGACATCACCGACCAAGTTTTCATTGTTGATCTTCTGGGCGGCGAGATCGTCCTCCCAACTGATCTTCTCGTCAGCGAGGCCAATAATCAAAGCCTCGGCAACTGATAGAGAGAAATCGCACTGCTCCTTCTGCTTCTTGAGGGCAGCTTCTTCATCCTTGACACGCTTAAGCTCGTTAACCTGAGCAAGCAAGTTCTTTTGAACTTCGTCAAGTGTGCCAAGAGCCTTGTCCCAAGCTTCTTGAGCTTTCTTCGACTTGGCCTTAGCATCGGCAAGTTGAGCCTGTCTGGGCTTGACGACCTTGAGAGCCTCGTGGAATTGAATGATAGCCTTAGACCAATCAGCAATACCGGCAGCGGCCTTAGACGCACGTTCAAGGAGTTGAGCATCGTAAGCCTCTGACTCAATGACTAACTTAACTTCTTGCACGACTTCATCCTTCTGGTCTTCCTTGGGGTAGGATTTCAGCTCGTTGAGAAGTCTGGAGGTAAGGACGTTCTACTTGCAGTGAGCCCAATAGGCGTCAAGCTGCTCATCTTCTGTCATGTTCCTCCTTATTTTGGGAAGTTTCTGGAACATCATGCAAAGTACTTTGGCAACCATCTTAACACCGTCAGCGACCTTAGCGAAACCCTTAAGCTCTGTGACATTGTCAGACTTGAGCCTGTTCACAGCCTTGACGGCACGTTCGAAGATAGGCATGACCTCAGCCAGCTTCTGATCGCAATCAGCTGAGATCTCATCGGCCTCAGCCTTCTCTTTCTTAGCCTGATCTTCTTCAACTGCACAAGCTGCCTGTTCGATTTCGACCTCCTTACGTTTGGCCTCAATCTCAATGGACTTCTTAGCAGCTGCCTCGGACTTCTCCTTGACCTGGGGGATGAGCAAACGAAGGTCCTCCTTCAAATCATTGACAGTGATAGTGGCCTTAGCCAGAGCCTTCAGTCCCCTCTCATATTTTCCGATGGTACCGACAATGACATCACGCTTAGCGTTCAGTTTATCCTTGAAGGTCTTGATCAGGATGAGATACGAAGTGGGCGTAACATAGTAGTATCTGGAGAGCTCCTCTCTGAATCTCACTGATAGTTGGCCGACTCTCTCTTGCATGTCGACGCAAATTTCGACCACACCCTCAGCGTTGGGCAGATCGGGTACATCTGCCAAGAAGTACTCAGCGACAGACTTGAGAGCATCCCTAGGCCACGGCAGGAACCAATCAATGGTACAGCAGTTGACGAGGGCCGGGAACATACGAAGGCGGCGCTTGAAGTCTTCACCGATATGCGAGAAGGCGAGGACGAGATGGAGGGAGTTCTTGGCCTGGTTGATGAACTTGTTGTAGACCCAGGCTTGGTCGCCTTCTTTCTCCTTGAAAACGGGATCGTTTTTGTTCGCATCCTTGACAAATTCGATAATCGTCTGGTAATCTTCGCCCTCTGTAAGCAGGTTGGGCACTTCACCATTGTTCAGAATGTTGTTCAAATCTTCCAAGAACGCTTCATCGATAATCTGAGTATCAGAGAAGAAGAAAATCATGTTTTTGATCTCCATAGCCAACTCCTTGTACAAGTTGGTCTTCAGGTCGTCGCGCCACATATCGAAGTTGTATCCTTTCGGGATCTCGAGGTGGACGATCTGGAAGTTTGCCAAGAACGTGGCAAGCTCAGTGAGCGATTTACGCCCGGATCCACCCACTCCGACAAGCAGAGCATGGCCGTACTCAGTCGTGATGACACGATGGATCTTCACGCAATGCTCGATGGCGTCGGTGAAGAGCACGAGGTCCATCTTTTTCTGGCGGTTCATGACGTTAAAGTCTCCGAGAGACTCTTCACAAACGCTCTTCATCTTCTCACGGTCAGTCAACTCGCAGTAAATGTCTGTGAGGGCTTTCTTCGAAGTATCGTTGTCCGGGAAGACCGTAGGTACGAAAGAGGCAAAGAGCAAAGGCTCAACACTGACAATATCTTTCCAGTTCTTTCTGAAGGTCTCCTTCATCTGTACTCTAAGGATCTCTTCAGAGAATTTGTTTCTGTCCTCGTCTGAGATAAGTCTGTCGGAGAAGACGCGGAGGCACTCGTGACCCCACAACTTGATCGCCTCCTCTTCGTTGCGCACAGCACGGGGCGTGGTCTTGGACATTCCCTGGAAGACCTTCGACACATCTCTCAAGTTATAGGTGTAGTGAGATTTGGCGGGAGTTGGTCTGAAAACGTTCTTCAGTTCCGTGTAGCAGGCGATGGTAGCAGAAGTAATCTTGTCCTTCAGAGCTTTGACACCAGAGGTGAAGGAGACTTTCTCGTGCTGCATGTAGGACCACTCCATGACTGAGCAGAAGATCGTCATGAGCGATTCATCAGAATAGGGCTCGACGTAGAGGGCCACGAAGTGACGGATATACCTATCAGTGACGTAGTTCTTTCCGGCGCCGGGCGGTCCCATGGCGGTAATGAAGGTAAAGTTACGGATCTTCCTGAACTCCTTCTCCTCTGAGAAAATCTCAAACCAGCCTTCGTAGTCCATCCACTGACGGAGCAACTCAATTGGGGGCTGGGTGGCATTGATGCCGGGCGACTCAATCTTGGGCATGCTCAGGTCATCGACGAAGATGACTCCCATTTTGTTTTCCTAGGGGCAGTAGTTCAGCTTCCTGAGCTTGAAGGTCTTACCGTCAATGATAGTCTGGGTCTGGTTGGCGGTGGTTTGGGCAGAGAAGGCCATCTGAATGTGTGTGTATTCCTCATTGTTGTACTGAGAGCGGAGTTCTTGGCCAATCATGACGGACTTACCGGTACCGGTGGGCCCAACGATCAACACGTGTGATCCGTTCTTCAAAAGTCTGTTGAAGATACCCTTGATCCGGATGGAGTCGGTGGTAGGAACAATCATCTCACTGTAGGGAGACTCGTGTGGGATATCGAAAGGAGAAACAGTCTTTCCCCATAGCGTCCATGAGCAGCTGTCACGCTCAAAGAACGAGTCAAACATGCCCTTTGATTCTCCGAGCTTGTTAGGGATTTTCCTAGTCTCGTGCACGACAAGTCCTGCATTTAGCAAGTCGATATTGTACTTCTCAATAACGTCGTCTCCGTTGATAAGCTCCTACATGAAAACGTTGAAGCTTTCTCTAGTGTGCTCGTCGGCCTTTCCACCGACAGCCCAAGTAGCTGCGAAAATCAAAGCATTCATCATTTTGTCTTCGGCGTCAGACGGGATAGTGGCGCCTTCGACGAACCAGTCAGCAACGAAGGTATCGAAGATGGCGATGAGGTTGTGGACTATGGTGTTGAAGCCGGCTGGCTGAGGCATCTTCAGATTGTAATGGGCGAATTGCGTGCACAAGTCACACAAGTAGTGGAAAGTCGACTCAAGTGTTTGGAACACCTTTTCTGGGATGATGGCAGAGAACTTGTTCAAGTAGGAAATGATCAAGACAGTGTAACCGAGCTGATGGGGTTCAAGGAACACCATACCGCAGCGGGAAACAGTGGCTGGCGAGGCGAAACTGAGATCGTCGACCTCGAACATCATAGTCATCACCGGGGACAGCTTGATGACGGCTCCACTGTTCAGGCACAGTTTCTTGTTGTCATCAAGCACGGTGTTCATGTTCTCAATCCAGACAGCATCGACGGGACCGTCAAACATGACCCACTTACGGTCGGGAGTTGTGCTCTCGGCGCAATTACGCACAATAATGGCGAGGACACCATCAGTCCATTCATTAGTGCTTTCGTCCAGGTTTCCATAAAGCTGGTTTTTCAAGATGGATTTGGGGTTCATCGTGTGAACTTTGACTCTAAGGAAGGAAGACTTAATGTTGGCGGCCTCATGTTCTTCGGTAATGTTGGTCATCGCATCCTAAAGGACTTTGACAACGTTTGACTTGCCGGAGAAAGCAAGTCCGACCACCATAAGTCCGTGACGAATCTAGATCATATCGTATAGCTCCAGAGTCTTCTTAATGATTTCGGGCTTCGGCTGCAAGTTTAGCTTCTACATAGTTGCTTTCATCGCGGTAGTCAGCACATCATAGTCGGGCTCGGGTAGCGTGACACCCGGGAAAAGATCACTGGTGATACCGTTGTAGAGGGGGATATCGTTGGAGGTGAACTTGGGGATGTTAGAATCGTTGAGCGCACGCAGGCAGATCTGTTCCTCAGTCTGGGTGGCAGCCAGTTGCATTCTCAAGTTACCGCAAGCGGTCAAGATAGATTTGAGAGCACGCATACCAAAATCGTAATGACTCTGAGAGGAGAGCTGCTCGTTGGACAGCGCCAACGAGGCGGTGATCTTGACGGCGAGGGGACGCGCATCACCGAAACCGAACGAATAAAGCTCGATCTCACCAATCAAAGCGTAGTTGGGCACCATCATAGCGCAAGGTCTGAAGAGAGCCTTGAGGTTATCTGGGAGCTCGGAACGCCCCGCATAGCCGGGGTTCATGGTGATGTTAACGTTGCACTGGGGCTTGAGGATGAGCTCGGTGCCGAAGAAGTCAAAGAACTTGCACTTCATGCGGACAGCCTCCTGGATCACGAGAATCTGCGAGGCAATGACGGAGAGCACTTCGGGGTTGATTCTGTTGAACTCGTCGAAGCAGAACCACGCACCGGATGAGGCCTGACCCTTGAAGAATTTAGCCATAGCGGTGTGGTCGAGATCGTCAGAGCAGTTGAACACAACGCACTGGAAGGCGAGGGCCTTGGCTAGATCCTTGACAGTCTCGGTTTTGCCTGTGCCGGCGGGTCCTTCGGGAGCTCCACCGTAGTTGAGCGTCTTGGCTCCCATGAGAGTTCTGTAGCAAAGAACTGTAAGTGGCGTGATAACAAGACGAGGAGAGTTTCCAAGGTATTCGTAGCCGTAGTCAAGTACGGATGTGACCATTCTAACTCTAAGTGTGTCCTTCTCTTCCCAGTAGTATCTCAGCTGCGCAGTCCAATCGAAGGAGGCGGGATCGTCACACTGCTTCTCGATCAGTTCGGTAACTGTGTCACGACAGAAGACAGCGCACACAGTGAGCGCCTTGAGTGTAATGCGGACATTTTCATCGAGGTTACCACGCACCATCTTAACAACCTTGTTGATGTTGTTGGTGCACTCACCTCTGAAATTGTCTAGACCACCCTGATCGTAGTCAGCGACTCCCTTACCAGCGCCTTAGGTCCACTGGATCTGATCAACAGCCAGGATGACCTGACCGGGCCACTTCTTGTACCATTCTTCACGGGGGGTAATATCGGCATCGGCCAATGAGTCTTTAACCATGTCACGGAGTGTGAAGCGCATCTGGTCCTCGATTTCAACCATCCACTTCTCAACGTTACCCTTCTTCTCTCCTTCGAGCACATTGATGGACTTGTTGAAGTAGACATTTTCCTTCTCGGCTGATGTCATTCCCAGGACCTCCTCGTTGTTCTTGAAGATAACGCATTTGATACCTTCGAAACATTTGTTCATGTGAGGCTGTACTGCACCGGGGTCCTTGGTATCGGCGAGGATCTTAAGGAGATCATCGTCAGCAAGGAAGTAGAAGCGGGGGAAGGCCTGGCACTTGCCGTCCAGGTAATCATTAAGATGACGCTGAATTTCTCCGAGGTTCTTGTTGGCTTCGACAAACTGGGTGAGGATGTTGTCACGGTCGAGTAAATCGTTGAGAACGGCGTTCTCTTCGATGGCCTCCATGGTGACGCGCCAAAGGCCGTCGACACTCTGGAACATAGTCAGTTCCTCGGGGAGGGTCTTACCGATATCTTCTGAAGAGAAGATAGGCTCTAAGTACATCCAGATACGTTGACACTTCTGGACCTCATCGACAAGGTCGAACAGGTTCTTCAGACGAGTTTCCCAGATCTTCGACTCACGGCAGAGGAGCGAACGCTGGGCCTTTGAACCGATTTGAGAAAGGATACCCTGGACACTGACAATCTGATCTTCGAGCTTGGTGTTAACCTCATCGTACTCCTTGAGCACGGAGGTGGTGGGCTTGTTCCTGGGGTAGCTCGACGTGACAAGCTTGAACTCACGCATCTCCTCGCGCATAAGCTTGAGCTTCTGTGAAAGTTAGTACTTCTTCTGGGCGCTGGCGGCGATCTCCTCAATGACGGGTAAGTGCTCGTGGAGGTTGAACTCAATGAACTTGTCGACGGTGATCTGTTCGCGCTCCATGGTGTCGTTACCGACGGTCTCCTTGATGAGCTTCCAGTCTTCATCGCCCATCGCGGGTAGCGTGATGCACTTGATGAGGGGCATGTTCTCCTTGAACTGTTCGATGTGGCGGCGCACGTCGGTAGCGACGGCGGAGGCCTCCTCGTGGTCTTCGTAGAGCAACTTAGCGAGCTGGAAACACTTCTGGTGCCACGAGTTGATGTTCTGCTCCATGTCTTCGTAGATTTGGTTGGCCAGCGGGTTCCTCTGATATTCCACCATGATGATGGTCTTCACCTGGTTTGCGGTGTCGATCAGCTCGTGGAACGGCTTGAACGCCTGTTGAAGTTCATCGAGTTTGGGGTACTCGGTGACTTCTTTGAAGTTAAAGAGGTTCTCTCTGGTCTTGAACTGTTCGACTTTGTCCTCAGCATCCTCCAAACATTTGTTGAGTTGGTAGGCCTTTGACATGTACTCAGAGGTCTGGGCGAAGCTGTTGAAGGTGATGATGTGTTGGAACTGTTTGTCGAAGTCGAGCAAGTCTTTGTAGAATTGGTTTTGCTCTTGCTCGAGCTTGGCCTTGAAGTTCTCCTCCTGCTGCTCGACCTGCTCCTTGCTGAGACCGAGGGCTACCTCGATGGTCGTGGGCCAGGTCTTCTGCTGCATGCAGTTCTCGAGGTCGTCCTCCTTGTACGCGAAGTAGTAGGAGTCGAGCATCTCGTAATGCTTCTCGACGTCCTTGTGCAAGTCGACGAGGCCGGGTTGAGTCTTCTCCTTTGACTCGATCATGAAGGCTCTAAGGTCGACAAGCTCCTTCTCGTTCTGAGGGGTGCATTCGATCTTCTCTTACATGAAAGAGTAGGTTTTGTGGATGTGACGGATCTGCTCTGAGCACCACTCATCGACGCAGTCCAAAAGGAACTGTTTGATTTGTTGGGCGCGAGCGCGGAGAGTCTCCTTGAGTTTGGCAGCGCGCACTCTGAACATCTGATAGTCGACCTCGTCATTGGATAGGTTCATGATGTCCTCCTCGGCTTGGTAGAACATCTGGATCTTAGCGCAGATGTCTTCGCGGCTTTGCTTGGGGTTACCGGGATTGCCTTCCTCATCCTCCTTAGCGAGTTCCTCGTTGTTGAAAAGCTCGCGTTTCAAATCGGACTTGCTCACATTCAAAACGAATTCGTATTTCTTATACTGTTAGAGTAGCCTCTCGGGATCAACGATATTCTCGGAGATCATGCGCTGGATGGCATCGAGGCCATCAGCTACCCACGTGAAGTCCTCGCCAATGGGGAAGGCGGGCTTTGTGTCGAGTTCGAGGAACGTCATGAGGTCGTTCTCGAAGGTGAGCACGTCGTTGGTCGACTTGCAAATCTTGGCGAGAGCTTGGGTCATGAAGGTTTGGCACTCGGCCAGGCTGGGCTGGTACTCCACTTGGATGGAGCCATCTTTGGATCCCTTCTTCTTCTTGGTCTCCTTGGCCTTCTCGAGGTTGATGATGATGAAGGGCACGGTGGTGCGCTTCCATAGCTCACCCTTGTCGTACTTTGGTAGGGTGAATGACTTGACGAAGGCAACCCAATCGTCAATGGAGGCCTGCACAAACTCCCTCAGGTAGGTGTTGAGCATGTACTCAAATCTGAGGATGACGCGCTTGGTCTGCGACTTCTCGTAGACGTCCAGGTTGGGCTCGAAGAAGTTAAAACTGTTCTGGAGGATCTCACCGATTTCTCCTTGGAGATACTCGCGCCATTGAACAATAACAGTCTAGGCAATGGCGGCATGGTGGGACTCCTGCATCTTCTTGAGGTCGTCAAGCTCACGGGGGAGCTTGAGCAATTTGCGGTCGGTCTACATGAATCTGTACTTTTGCATGAGGAGGCACCTGTTGGCGAACACGTCCATCATGCGACGCTGGTGATCATCGGAACACCAATGATCTTTTGAAATCTCTCCCTGGTAGTATAGGAAGTTATACTTCTGGCAACGGACAACCCCGAAGTAGGGTGCCGTCTTCTTTGAGAGGCGGATCGGAATCTTCAGCTTAGCGAACTTGCTGTGGTTTGCCGGGTCGCCCATCTCTTTAAGGACGATGCACTTTTTCATCTGACGGACGAATTCCTCCTAGACGACGCGCATCAAGTTAGTGAATGTGTGGTATACAGTATCGGCGTCAAACTTGTCGTTTTCTCTCATGCATTTGGCGAGGAAGTTTTCCCTGCGCTCACGGGTGAGAACGGACACAGCATCGGCTGGGATAGAGTCGACATAATTTGTAAAGCGGAGCTCCGCTTCCACGTTAGCCTAGTGCATCTTGCAAAGGCTTACCCGCTCTTTGAAGAGGTCGGGATCCTCAGCGTAGAAGAGTAGAGAAAGGCGGGTGACTTCCTTCTCCTGAGGGCGGTTGCCGCAGCTGACCACCTGGAACTTGCGCTCGGCTTGGTTGTAGCCGACGACGCGAACTGGGCGCCAGGTATACTCCTTGTCGACGTACATAGGAGAGAGTGCGTGGGCTTGATCGGGCCTTTTGGCGCAATACTCAAGCCACTATTAGACATCGCGGTCCTATTCCCAGGTATCGTAGCGGGTGAGAACCTTCGTGCCGGGCATAGCCGGGTCACGGAAGATTTCATACTCCTTCTCAAGGATAGCAACGGCTTCTTTGGTGGCGCGATCTTTCTCGCGCAGCTTGGCTTGTTCGTCGTCTTTTGGGAGGAACGTAGTCTCTTTAACGACGTTCTTATGCTTCTTAATGAGATTAGCGTGTCTTGCCGGGAGACCCTACAGTTACAAAAATAAAAGGATTAGTCATGCATCATGAAAAGGCATCGAATTTAAATTTAGGCTGACCCTCTCTATAATAATATTTACCGAAGGAGTTCAAATGAAACCACAAGACGCGCCAAAGTTTAGAAGATCATAGTACTGAAGGCGGCCCGGTAACTGCCGTCAGTCTATGAGATTCAAAGCTTTGATCAGCGTGTGGAGAAGAACCACGGTAAAGCGATCAGTTTTAACTTCGAGAGAGCCAAAACAATGAGTCTTGCCAGAGACAGAAGACGAAACTTACCGTGACTTTTTCTAGGTATTCTTAGTGCGTTTGATCATGGATCCACGGGTTTACTACGCGGACCTCGTTAGGCTGCAGTTGTTCGATCTACTCTTCTGTGAGGCTGGCTCCAACGCCATCAGCTCCATGTGGTAGCTAACCTCCTTGCCCGATATCGCCCTGACTGAGGCCGGGTACGCCACTGAGACCACTTGACTACAACCTATCTCCTCCAGTGGCATACTTCGAGCTACTCAAGTCTTGCTGCGCGTTTTCGGCTAAGGAAAGGTTACCTGCTCTGGATTGGCCGGGCTGAACGGCCTTCCTGATGGTAAATGGCTTCATGGCCTTCCTATAATCACAAAGAGACAAGAAACGGGCGTTAAACTCTGTTTGAGCAACTGAGGCCGCGGAGATCCCTAGCAGACCGGTAAATCTGCCCTGTTCACCCCTGTTTTTGTGTACTTACCTTGCTCTAGACGGCTTTTCCAGAACTTCACTCTGCATTTGCTCATAAACATTGCTTATGTGTTGGAAATCCGGGACCTCTAACTTTCTTATCGGGCCTACAATCAACGTTCAAATTCAAAGGTAAGTAAAATAGCGCTATGGCATTTAGCCGTTGAAAACAAGCAGCTGTTGTTGTAAATTGGGAGCCCGAAAGCCAGGCCGGCCCTGACGGCTGTGAGTCAGGGTGCGACCGGGCTGGGCTCCCGACTGTTGATCTATTGTGCTTACCGAACGATTTGTTTTGACCCACACCTTGCCTAGTTTTCTTATGCATCAGCTTTAAAATAAATTATAAGTAGAATCGTTCTGTTAACAGCGTTCTACTAATTCAATTTCATTCCACGACTAATTTTTGGCATTGCCACTATTAATATTTACCCGGATATATTTAAAACGGTCGCCGTTTCAATTCTTCTTTCAGCTTTAAATTACATCCAGACGAACCAATACATAAATTTTCACAATATTCAAATTAAACACCACATATTCACCCGGGGTTTTGGGGTTTTGGGG
>Ga0209092_10003434_pt1 | contig 13751 bp, 15 predicted proteins | sample FraStrMetagenome_FD_187446 | JGI IMG/M metagenome (GOLD analysis project Ga0209092, IMG submission 187446) | Marine eukaryotic phytoplankton communities from Arctic Ocean - Fram Strait ARC3M Metagenome (SPAdes) (version 2) | ecosystem: Environmental > Aquatic > Marine > Oceanic | place: Fram...
TTTTCTTTTTTTTTTTTTTTTTTTTTTTTTTTAAAATCTTTAATTTTATCAATCATTTTCTCTTTCAAAAAATTTTTTTGTAATTTATTAAAATTAGTTCTTAAACTATGTTTTAATTTTTTCTTTTTTGTTTTTTTCTTTGCATTTCCAAAAAATTCTGGATTTACGGATATTGTTTTTGTTGCCATAATATATTAATAAAGATAAATGTAATGAAATTTTAATTCAAATACTAAAAATACAGATTTAAATTGAAAAAAAATATTTAATTTAATTTTTTATTAAATAAATATGCTAAAAGAAGATAAAAAATTCAAAAACATATCATGGAAAATAATTGAATCGTATTTCAAAGATAAATATTTAAATAGATTAGTTAGACATCAAATTGAGTCTTATAATTACTTTGTAGAAAAACAATTGTTTGATACTATTAAAATGTTTAATCCTGTTAAGATACACTCTGAAAAAGAAAAAGAAGAAACAGGACAATACTTAATTGAAATTATTATTAATTTTTCAAACTTAAAAATCTTGAGACCTCAAATACATGAAAATAATGGTGCTACTAAGATAATGTTCCCACATGAAGCAAGATTAAGAAATTTTACATATTCAAGTCAAGTAGTAGTAGACCTTAATATTAAAATACTACGTAAATCTGGTAAAGATTTTAAAAAAATAGAAACAATTTTTAAAAATATCCCGTCAATTCATATTGGGAAGTTACCAATTATGTTAAAATCAAATATATGTGTTTTAAAACAATTTTCACATTATAATTCGGATGTTACAAAAGAATGCGACCATGACCCTGGTGGATATTTCATAATTAGTGGTTCTGAAAAAACAATTCTTGCACAAGAAAGAGCAGCAGAAAACAATGTCATGTGTTTTAATATAAAAAAAAATAATAATAAATGGTCTTGGTTGGCAGAAATCAAGTCAATCCCTCGTGATAAATGTATTTCCCCGAAACAAATTAATGTTACTATTTCAACAAGAAATTATGGAAATGGACATAATATAGATATTTCAATTCCAAGAATTAAGCAACCAATTCCAATTTTCATACTTTTTAGAGCTCTGGGTGTTATTTCGGATAAAGACATTACAAATTATATATTGTTAGACAATACATCCAATGAATTAAAACAGATGTTATTTGGTTTAAAAGCATCAATTATTTGTGCAAGTAAATATACAACACAAGAAGAGTGTTTTAATTATATCGTAAACTATGTTATGTATACACCAATTAAGATGACAAAGGAGATGGGTGAATTAAAAAAAAGAGAATTCACCAAAAGTGTATTGGATAATGATTTATTTCCTCATTGTCCAAATAAAACGGAGAAAATTTATTTCTTGGGATATATGATAAATAAATTATTAAGAACAAGCTTTGGGTGGAGAAAACCGGATGACAGAGATTCTTATTCTAATAAAAGATTGGATTTGGCTGGAAGTTTAATAAATAATCTTTTTAGAAATTATTTCAATAAATTAGTGAAAGATATGCAAAAACAAATTATCCGAGAAATTAATAATGGTTCTTGGCAATCAACGGATAACGTAAAAAATATTATTAACCAAACAAATATTTATAAAATTATTAAATCAACCACGATTGAGAATGGTATTAAAAGAGCATTGGCTACTGGTGATTTTGGTATAAAAAATACTAACTCTCAAAAAGTAGGTGTTGCGCAAGTATTAAATAGACTTACATACATTTCTACATTAAGTCATTTGAGAAGAATTAATACACCAATTGATAAGAGTGGGAAATTAATTCCACCGAGAAAACTACATAATACTCAATGGGGGTTTATTTGTCCTGCCGAAACACCAGAAGGTCAAAGTGTTGGTGTTGTAAAAAACATTAGTTATCTGGCTCATATTACAATCAAATCAGAAATTGACCCAATTTTAAATATATTAAAAGATAAAATTATCAAATTAGATGAAAATATAACGTTCGAACAATTATTTGATAAAGTAAAAGTTTTTGTAAATGGTTGCTGGATTGGAATAGCAAAAAAACCAACACAATTATATAAAAAGTTAAAATATTATAAATATACTGGAATTTTCAATATTTATACCAGTATTATATTTAATATTAAAGACAAAGAAATTTTCATTTGCAACGATGCTGGTCGTTTATGTAGGCCACTATTTAAAGTAAAAAATAATAAATTATTAATTAATAAAAAAACAGAAAAATATATTAATAGTAATTGCGATTGGGATGAATTATGCGTTAATCATGCAATGAAAGAATCTATCATCGAATATGTTGATTCTGCCGAACAAAATAATAGTTTAATTGCAATAAAACCATCAAAATTAAAGAGCGACGAAAAAATTTATTATAATTTTACACACTGCGAAATTCATCCAAGCACTATTTTCGGTATTCTGGGTAGTTGTATTCCATTCCCAGAACATAACCAGTCACCAAGGAACACATATCAGTGTGCTATGGGTAAGCAAGCCATGGGAACTTATACAACAAATTTCCAAGAAAGGATGGATAAGACGGCATATGTTCAAACTTATACAATGAGACCATTAGTTGATACACGATTAATGAATATTATTAAATTAAATCAAATACCAAGTGGAAGTATGGTAATTGTTGCTATCATGACTTATACAGGATATAATCAAGAAGATTCTATTATATTTAATAGAGGTTCCATAGAAAGGGGATTATTTTCGGCAACTATTTATAAAACAGAAAAAGATGAGGATAAAAACATACACGGAGATGAGGAAATTAGATGTAAAGCTGATAAAACGAGAACAAAAGGTATAAAATTTGCAAATTATGATAAGTTGAATGAAAACGGTATTATTCCAGAAAATACATTAATAGAAAATCGTGATATTATTATTGGAAAAGTTGTTCCTATTAAAGAAAATAGAAATGACCCAACAAAATTAATGAAATATAAAGATTATAGTAAAATTTATAGAACAAGTGAGCCTTGTTTTGTTGATAAAAATTATATTAATAGAAATGGTGATGGATATACATTTGCTAAAATTCGCACCAGGACATATCGAATTCCCAACATCGGGGATAAATTTTGTCTGAAATTGACATCATATGTTCTTACTAATATAGGATGGATTCAGTTAAAAGATATCGATATAAAAAAGCATAAAGTTGCAACATTAAATAATGGAACTGACTTGGATTATGTTTATCCAGTCAAAAAATATGAATTTGATTGTGTTGATGATAAACTATATCATATTAAATCACAACAAATCAATATGTTATGTACTAAAAATCATAAGGTATATATTCAAAAGAGAGGCAGAAAGAAATTTGAATTTGTTAAAGCTAAAGATGTTTTTGGTAAGCGTGTTCGTTATAAAAAAAATGCTAATAATATTCAAAAAGATATTGAGTTTATGGAATTTAGAGATAAAAAATATAAAATGGACAATTTTTTGGAATTATTAGGGTCATTCATTGCAGATGGTTGGGTTGATGAAGGAAAAAAACATAAAAGAATTGCTATTTCTATGGTAAAAAAAAGGAAACAAGAATTTATTAAGAACACACTTGATAATCTGAAAATACATTATAATATGAGAAATGACCGTGTTTTAATTGGAAATACATATAAAGAGTTGGTTGACTATTTTAAGATACTATCTGTAGGTGCTTCTAATAAATATTTACCCCATTTCGTATGGAATTTATCACAAAGACAATCTATTATTCTTATGAACTCACTTATCCAAGGCGATGGAAGTTATAATAATAATGGTTCTGCTGGATATTTTACTTCCAGTTATAAATTAGCTAATGATATTCAAAAATTATCACTTCATTGTGGTTGGTCTTCTACAATTAAATTATATAATGGTAGAGAAAAGGGTAGAGAAAGTATTATTAATGGTAGAACCGTAATATCTAATTATGATAATTTATCTATACGAATAATTAAAAGTAAAAATACACCACAAGTAAATCACGGACACGTTCATCAGCAAAATATACAAGTGGAAGAATATATAAAATATACTGGTAAGGTTGGGTGTATCGAAGTTCCAGATACACACCTGTTTTATTATAAAGAAGATGAGTTTTCCCCTCCATGTTGGACAGGAAACAGTTCAAGACACGGGCAAAAAGGTACAATAGGTTTAATTTTACCAGAAAAAGATATTCCATTTACAGCACAGGGATTAAAACCAGATATTATTATTAACCCGCATTGTATTCCAAGTAGAATGACAATGGCGCAATTAAAAGAAACATTATTGGGTAAAGTATTACTGGAGTTGGGATTATTTGGAGATGGAACAAGTTTTGGTGAATATCCAATAAAAGATATTTGTGAAAATCTTCAAAAATTAAATTATGAAAAACATGGTGAAGAAATTTTATATAATGGTATGACTGGTGAACAACTTGAAACCAGTATATTTATTGGCCCGGTGTTTTATCAAAGATTAAAACATATGACCGCCGATAAAGTTCATTCGAGAAATATTGGTCCAATGGTTGTTTTAACAAGACAACCGCAAGAAGGAAGAAGTAGAGATGGTGGACTTCGTTTTGGTGAAATGGAAAGAGATTGTATGATTTCACATGGTGCCGCCGGTATGGTATATGATAGAACTTATGAATGTAGTGATAAATTTGAAGTTCATATATGCGACTATTGTGGGTTGATTGCTATTTACAATTATAAAAAAAATATTTATCATTGCAAAACATGTGATAATTTTGTCTCGTTTAGTAGAGTTAAAATACCATACGCTTGCAAATTATTATTTCAAGAATTAACAACCATGAATGCTGTTCCAAGAATTATCACAAACAATTCTTTTAAATAAAACAAAAATAAAACAAAATAAATAATAAAAATATAAAAAATTTTTACATTCAAATTTTTATATTTTTTTAAATATAATATACAAAATTATGGATGAATATTTTAATTTATTAGAATGCGATGAAAGAACTCCATTAAAAGAAATAGATAAAAAATATAAAAACTTAATGAGAAAAACACATCCAGATAGAGGAAATGATGATAAATTATGTAAATCTATAAATGAAGCTTATCAATATATTTTAGACTATAAATTAAATACTTTAATTGATATAACTGATAGTCTTATACCAGCTACATTTAGAGAAATGGGTTTTAAAAATATACCTACTACTGGACAATATATAAGAAAACGAATAGAAATGTCAAAAATAAATGAAAAATCAAATGGATTAACATATGAAAAAAAAAAATTATTATTAAATAAAAAAAAATATTTGTTAAAAAATAAACAAGAAATATCAAAAAAAAGTCTATCTAATAACACTATTATGTTACTCGAATCAAAGGAAAATGACAGTGAAAATGACAGTGAAAATGACAGTGAAAATGACAGGGACAGTGAAAATGGCAGTGAAAATGACAGTGAAAAGTTTGGAGATAATGATATAGAGAGTACATTTAGAAAAAATTTATTAACCAGTAAATTTATACATGATTATGAAGAAAAAAAAGAAAAAGGTATGTTAGAAAATTTATTAAATTATTTTTTTTGAAGAAATTTCATTTCCAAGATTTCTTTAAAGTTCTGTTTTCTTTTGAAATTGTCCAGGAAAGTTCTGTTTTTGTAATTTTTCTAATTTTTTTATCTTCTATAAAATTATTTATAACCATATCTTGGAAGTTTTTCTTTACAACATTATTTACTTTTTTGGAATTTTTTGCGGCATAATAAATTCCTTTCATTATGTTTTATTAATAATTTTTTTATCACCAAAAATATTATTAATCAATTTAAAATATTTTTATGAATTCTTTTAAAAATTCATCTGACAATTTGGTTGGTATATCTCTAAAATCAATAATTTTTTTATTTCTTTCAAAAATCTCTCGGCTATTTTCTTTATCTAACTTTTTTTCGAGAGAATTTTTATCATTCCACAATTTTAACGCAGTAACTTTTCCACATTTTTTAAATACTCCACATATATTATCACTCTTATCACCAGTTATAATTTTACAAAATAAATCACATTCACTATCATATGTTGAATTTTTTTTTGTTCTTAAAGGCTTATATTTTAGCGTAAAAATTTCTGTATCTTCATCAATTAATTGCATGTAATCGTGGTCTGCTGTTATAATTGTAATCTTAACATTTTCCATCGTATTTATTAAATGTTTAGTTGCAATTGCTATACAATCATCTGCTTCTAAAGTTGGATATTTTATTATATGTTTTACACCTGCTTCTTTAAATAAAGATTCATACGCCATTACAAACCCTGGTTGGCCATGAAAATTAGTATAATCGCGTGTTCCTTTATAATTATCTATAAAGTCATTGCGCCATATATTTACCCTTGGACAATCTTTACCAACAATAATAACAGGGTCTTTAATTTTTAATTTCTTTGGAATTTCTTTTACCTTTTTTATAAATAAACGCTTAAATGCTGCTGTAAATTCTTCACTTTCAAATGGTTTTTCAGGTAGAGGGTTATCTTTTTTCGCTAATTTCCACCAAGATATAAGAGCATAATAGCGAAAGAAAACAAAATAACTACCGTCAATGAATATAATATTTTTTTTTTCCATTTTATAATAATAATATTAAATAATAATATTAAATAATAATATTAAATAAAAATATTAAATAAGTTTTCAATTTATATAAATGAATTTATTACAATTATCAAATTCTATAAATAATTCTATAAAAACGTCTATTGATAAATATTTAGACAAAGATAGACTAAAATTTGATTTTAAAAAGAAATTTAGTTTAGAAGATAGAAAATATCAGTCTGAAAGAATTATGAAAAAATATCCAAATAGAATTCCTGTTATATGCAATGTTTCAATTAAGTTGCCTGCATTAGATAAACATAAATATCTAATACCAGATAATATGAATAGCACTGACTTCTTTTTTATTTTAAGAAAAAGGTTAAAATTAAATGAGAATAAAGCCATGTATTTTTTTGTTAAAGATAAAACATTAATACCAAATATATTAATGAGTCGGGTATATAATAAATATCAGGACGAAGACGGATTTTTATATATTTTTGCGTGTTCGGAAAATACCTTTGGATAATTATATTTTCTATATAATTAATATAAATGATTAAGAATATAACTAAAATACAAAAATCATATGGTTCTGCTGGTCCAACCACTGATAATTCAAGTCGTATTGCATTATTTAAAAAGATTCAAACAAAAACTAACAAAGATGGCAAAAGAGTTCAATTATGGGGTTTAAATAATATGAAAGGTAATGTAAGTGGGTCAAATGGTGATGCAGGACAAAGAATATATTTTTCAGCAGTATTCCCACGATTTTCATTTTAAAATATTTTAATATCTAAATAAATATTATAATGTTTCAAAAATTATTAGTAGAGTTTTTAGGAACTGTTTTCTTTTTATATGTTATTCTTGCGGTAGCAAATCCTTTAGCAATCGGTCTTGCTTTAGCTGTTGCTATTATGGTTGGTGGTAAAATTTCAGGTGGTCATTTTAATCCAGCGGTTAGTGTTATGATGGTAGCTGCGAAGAAATTAAGAATGAATGATGCCGCACCTTATATTTTAGCCCAAGTTGCTGGTGGTTTAGTAGCACTGGAACTTCATAAACGTGTATAAACATTTTTTAATTATATTTTAATAATTTAATATATAATTTTAATATATACAAAATGGTAAAACGAAGAACAAAAAAATATAAGATTAGAAAGAAAAATAAAAAAACTAAAAGAAGAAAAAGAAAAGGTAAGAAAATGAAAGGTGGTGCTTGGACTGATGGTATATTGAATTTTTTCAAAGGGAAAGAAAAAAAGAATTTAGAAGATAAAACACCAGACACAATCGAACAAGATAATAAATGTCCAAAACCAAAAGGTGTTCTTGAACAAATTAATGATTTTGGTAAAGAACAATCCAAAGTATTAGTAAATACTTTAGATAATGTAAATATTAATATTAAAAAAACAGCGAAAGACCAGGTTGGAAGAACATTTAATAATCTAATGAATGCCATGGTTAGTAAAAGTGAAAAAGAAAATGTTTGTCCGTGCTGTAAAAGACCTTATGACCTTAAAGAAAAAGTTCCTCCACCACCAAAAACGGGCGATGAAAAACCAAAGATGGGCGATGAAAAACCAAAGATTGGCGATGAAAAACCAAAGATTGGCGATGAAAAACCAAAGATTGGCGATGAAAAACCAAAGATGGATGATGAAACAGATAAAAAACTAAATGTTGATGAAATAAATAATATGGATATAATGAAAAAATTAGCAAAACCTGGAGATACAGCAAAATCATTAAGTGAAGAAAGTGAACAATTATAAAGTAAAAATAATATTTTAAAATAATTTAATAAAATATTATGTTTAATCTTTTTGTTATTTCAATATTAATTATTAATTCTATTTTCTGGGGGTTTTATCCAGTTAGTGAAATATCACCACATCAAAGATTTATAAATTATTTAGGATTTAATTACAAAGTTAATACTTATTTTCATATTTTTATTGGTTTGGTGTTTTATTTATTATCGATACTAATATCTCATTCAATAATTAGTTAAAGTTCTTTTCTTAAAACTTTATACAATAAATATGCTAATAGAATACCAAAAGATGCATTAAAAATTTTTGCGATTGGTTTATTTTTAACATTTATAATCGAATTTTTTACATCCATATTTTTCATTTTAAATAAGTTTGAAAATCCTTCATCTGGTGATTTCATCCAATGGCAATATGCACCCGTTTTCCAATCTTCTTTATTTAATGGATGTTGAAATTTATCTCCCAATAATGTTTGTGAAACCTTTTCTCCCGAAATCTTGGGTAATTCAGTATTTTTTACACTTTTAAATGTACATGGATTTAAACTTTTTAAATCATCTACACTAACCCAATGCTTTTCTGGCAATAATTCATGTTTCTCCGTTTCTTCATTATATTTTATTGTTTCAAATTCTACTTCAAGACAGTCTGGTTCTGCTGGTTGTCCCATAGCATCTATTATTTTTATTGGATTTAATTTAAAAATATTATCCATTACACCAGGAACAAAACCTTTCATGGCAGAAATATTTCCCAATCCGGGGATATTTCCAGTAGGTATGTGGTCGATATATACATACCTATCTGCACCCTCTGGTGTTTCTGGCTCGATAATCACACCATCCTTCAAAATTTTGTTTTTACATTTTCCCTTTGTTTTAACAAATATTCGGTCACCCAGTGGTTGTTGACCACCCAAAGTAGCCTGTTCATCTTTAATTTTTTTATTAGCTATCGTATCACCTGTCATAAGCAAACTAGCATAATTTATTAAACCAACCACGTTTGTGCCTAAACTTTTACCTTCTGGTGACATCTTCATGTCGTCTGGTGTAGATATATTTTTATGATATGGATAATTTGGTCCTAGATAATCTTCAGCCATTATATATAAATATAATATAAAATTATAATAAATAATTAAAAAAATATTTTTAATTTATAATAATGTCAAGAAATTTAAAAATTAATAATTATATGAAATATAATAAAAGAACGATAATATTACCCAAAAATCAAAATATTTTTAGATTAGATATGCAAGAAATAATTTCTGAAATATCTAATTATTCTCAAGGCGAAGAAAAAGGCGAAGAAAAAGCCGAGCATGAAGAAGATGTAGAAGATGTAGAAGATGTAGAAGATGAAGAGGAGGGAATGTGTAGAATATGTTTTGAAGGTGAATTAGACGTTTCAAATAAATTAATTTCACCGTGTTTATGTCGAGGAACACAAAAATATATACATAATGATTGTCTTAAAGAGTGGAGATTAGTAAATGAAAATAATCCAGAAAGAAGAGATAAATGTGAAATATGTAATTTTCATTTTGTTATCATTAATAGGGAAAATTTTTCTATTTATATAGAAAAAAATGATTCTCTTTTAATATGTTTAAGACATATTTTAATAGTTTTTGGAAGTATAATATACGGTATTATTGATTATAATTATGATTTTTTTACAGTAAAAACTTTAAATTTATTTTCAAGTTATGATTTTAAAATGTTAAAATATTTAAAAGAAATGAAACTAAATATAAACAATATAAATTACGAGTACATTATCATAATTTATGGTGCATTCATATTGTGTTTTATTAATTTTTTATATTATTTATCTTTATCTATAATAGTTTTTGATAAAAGAAAGAACTTGCGAAATATTGAATATAAAATGAGAACAACAACGTTAGAAAAGTTATTAAAATATCAACAATCAACATTCCTTGTCTTTTATTATATTGGACTCCTTATGGATGATTTCAACTTTTTTTCATGTTTACTACCATTCATTATCTTTATAAATACATTTTCTTATAATTTATACATACTGAAAAGTAATGAAATAATAGAAGACATCCAAAATAATACTGCTGAAGAAGTTATATACTCTTTTGAAAATAACCCAATGTTAGGAATTGAAGTGGAAGATAATTAAAATATTTTATATTTAAAATATTTTTATATTTAAAATATTTTTTATATTTAAAATATTTTATATTTAAAATATTTTATATTTAAAATATAAAAATGACTTGTTTCTGGGATGGTGTTATGAAATCATTAAATAAGAATGACTTTGATTTAATAAACGAAAAAAAAAGCTCAAATATTGAGTTAATTACAATGTTAAAAAGACGAAAAACACCAATGATTAATGTTTTATGGGAAAATAAAAAATTATCTGAAAATGAAATTAAAGAACATTTATCAGCAATTGACGAATATGATGTAAATGGTATCCCTGGTGGTCATTTAACTTCCAGTTGTGACTCGTTTTTATTACTTATCTGTGAATTATTCAAAGTAAATATTGAACATATGTATATGATTCATACAATTAAGTATTCAAATACCAAAGGAGCAAGGAAAACATTGTATTATAGTTCAAATAACAAGCATTTTGTTTTTTCAAGATAAATTAAATTGAAAATTTTTATGAAACAATGAAACAATATATAAAGTTTAAAATGGATAAAAGAGTTCCATATGAGTATGAAAAATACAAAACAACCAAGGAAAATTTAACAAAAACCCTGGATAAATATGGCGTAGCTATTATTCCTTCGGTGTTGAACGACGAAGAATGCAATAATATTGTTTCGGGAACTTGGGATTTTTTCGAAAGTATTAGTCAAGGTTGGGAAACTCCAATTCAAAGAGATAATCAAGATTCGTGGCAAGAAATTTATAAGTTAATGCCTATGCATTCAATGTTATTTCAACATTGGAACGCTGGACAATCTCAAGTTTGTTGGGATGTTCGCCAAAATCCAAAGATTGTCGAAATATATTCACATTTATGGAAATGTAAAAATGATGAACTCCTTGTTTCATTTGACGGATTAAGTTTCAATATTCCACCAGAAAACACTAACAAAGGCTGGTTCAAAAAAACTTGGTTACATTCTGACCAAAATTTCAAAAGAAATAAGTTTGAATGTATGCAAAGCTGGGTTACGGGGCTGGATGTTGAAAAAAACGATGCTACATTAACGGTTTTGGAAGGAAGTCATAAATATCACAAAGAATTTCAAGATGAATTTAAAACAAATGAACCAGGTGATTGGTATAAGTTGAAAGAATTTGAGGAAGAATTTTTCTTAAATAAAGGTTGTTTAAGAAAAAACATTATGTGTCCAAGGGGTAGTTTGGTATGTTGGGATAGTAGAACAATCCATTGTGGTGTTGAGGCGAGGAAATCGTTGAATAATGACACCAGGGAAAAGCCAAAGTTTAGGTCAATTGTTTACACTTGTTATAAACCAAGGCTTTTTGCAAATGAAAAATCAATATTAAAAAAACAAAAAGCATTTGAAGAAATGAGAATGACGTCGCATTGGCCTTGTAAAGTAAAATTATTTCCTAAAAACCCAAGAACATGGGGAAATGAAATGCCAGAAATTACTAAAATAAATCCGCCGCAATTAACTGAATTAGGAAAAAAACTGGCTGGATTTTAATATAAAAAAAAAAGATATTAAATAGAAAAATTAAATACAAAGATATGAAGTTAGTATATTTTAACGGACGTGGTATGGCTGAAACATCAAGGTTATTATTTGCAGCTGGTGGTGTAGAATATGAGGATTTTAGATATCCTCTGGAAATTATTGATATGAAAACTTATAAATTTAATAGAGATGAGTTTGATAATGATAAAAATAATGGTGTTTTATCAAAATCAATGGGAAAAGTGCCTTTTTTAATTGTTAATGATAAAACAATTAGTCAATCTAAAGCAATCGAGAGATATTTGGCTAATAAATTTGATATGATGGGAGATAATGATGATGAACATGCTTTAATTGATAGTTATTGTGAATATTTACGAGATTTTAAAAACGCATATCAAAAAAGTAAAAATAATGATGAAACTGATAAATGGTTTACAGAAACGTTGCCTTCAAAATTATTAGAATTTGAAAAGTTGTTAAATGAGAATAAATATAATTTAGGAGGTGATTTAAATTTGGCAGATATTTCAATATATTCTTTTTTGTGTGAATATTTTGATAATAAAGATGGAGTTAAAAACGCTTATAAAGATTGCGAAACGTTGAAATCAATTATTAAAAATGTTGCGAATAACGAGAGAATTTCTAAATGGGTAAGTAACAGGCCTCTAACCGCGTTTTAACTTTTTTTTTGCATACCGGTAGCCTCCGCTTTCTTATCAGCCTTTTTTAAAGTTTCTTCCACCTTTCTCTTTTCCTTATCCATTAAATCATTTGACATTTTCATCTCCTTTTCAATATTTTCCATTTCATTTAATAAGTTTTGCTGCTTTGTTTTTATAGTATTTACATCAGCTTGTTGATCATAAATCATATCTTTTTCAGCAGATGATAAACCTTCAACAATGTTAAAACAATATCTTACTAATAAATAAATAAATAATATTATTAAAATAGTTAATATTATTTTTTCATATTTTTTTATTTTCATATAAATATTATTAATATTAATTTTATAAAATTAATATTAATAATATTAATTTTATAAAATTAATATTAATTTTATAAAATTAATATTAATAAAATTAATATTAATAAAATTAATAAAATTAATAATTTATCTTTAAATTTTATTCATTTTCAAATGAGGTTACCATGGGTTTTCCATCAGCACCTCCATTTTTTATAACCTCGCTTTGTCCTTTACATAATTTTTCATCTAATTTACAAGAATCAACTGGTTCACAAGTTTCGGGTTTTTCTTTGCAGTGGTCATTATCACCAGATTGCTTTTCACCATCTACAAACTTATATAAATTATCAATAGCATCGTCTCTTGTTGATTTACTATCTTTCCATTTAGAATAAGTATTTTTTAATTCATTAAATTTTTTTTCTATATTGGATATTGGTTTTTTTATTATAGGTAATAATTTTTTTGTTTGTCTTAATGCTAATTTTAAATATTTTGGATCTTCGAGTTTTGCCTGGTATTTTTTTAATTTACAGTTATATGTTTGTTTATCATTTCCAGATAAACCTTTAATTTGGTCTGGTGATTTTCTTCTAAAATTAGTTCCTAAATCACATTCCATACCTTCTATTTGAAAAAAATGATTGTAAATTATCCATAAAAATAAAAATATTAAAAATAAGTATATTGGTATTTCCATTAATATAATATTAG
>Ga0209092_10003435_pt1 | contig 13749 bp, 21 predicted proteins | sample FraStrMetagenome_FD_187446 | JGI IMG/M metagenome (GOLD analysis project Ga0209092, IMG submission 187446) | Marine eukaryotic phytoplankton communities from Arctic Ocean - Fram Strait ARC3M Metagenome (SPAdes) (version 2) | ecosystem: Environmental > Aquatic > Marine > Oceanic | place: Fram...
GATATTACAGAAGGTCAAAAATCAATGACTAAAGTACTTATTGGCACAGCAGGAACAGTTATTGCTAGTGTTTTATCAATCGTTGTCGTAATTTTACTCAAAGGTTAACCTTTCTCGATAAATAACTATATGTTATTAAGAGAACTCACATCACCAATTAATGAAAAACAAGTTTGGGCACGTTCTGGTAAGAAAGTTGTGCGTAAGTATCGCTGTCAGAGTGGAAGACGCAAAGGCAGAGTAGTTGCTACAATGAATCAGTGTTTTGCTGCACCAGATATCAAAAAGAGTAAAGTATTAAAAGTTACTAAAGCTCGATTAGGACCTAGACTAGCTAAAAAGATTAAACGTACTAAACGTATTAATCCTGCTAGTAAACGAGTGCAAGCTCTAAACAAACAAGGACGCCGCAAATGAAAATGTCAGAAGTTATTCAATCTAAAATTACACGCAACATGGGCGGAAAAGTTGAAATAGATCACGGTGACGGTACTGCTACTACTGTTGATACTAAGAAGAATCCAGATGCTATATCTAGAGATGACAAAGGCAATGTAAAGCTTAATAAAAATATTGGCAACAGTGCAATGGGCAAGAAAGATACTGCTTCAAAGCCGTTGCGCCCAGGCGAGAAAATAGCAATCGACAATGAAGATTAATGAATTAATTAAATCGTTTGAAATTTTTATTACAAACGAAGAACGTGCAGTTTATGAAACTATAGACGAACATACTAATATTAGTAAGTTTAATGAACGCGAGCAAGTTCTAATCCAAAATTTAATACGTAAAAGTTTAGTAAGTAAAATACAATCTAACGGTCAAGTAATGGTAATAAAAAATGATTAATATTAATAACAACGATCAAATAATTAAAGATTTAGAAGAAATTCTAAATGGCCAATTAGATCATACAATGTTTCCTTATAAAAAAGGAAACTCGATTCGCATAGGAAAATATGTTGTTCGCTCTTCTAAAGTAGCACATAAGATATTTGATTTAGAAGATAATAGTATGATAGCTGAAACTTTTAGTAAATCGGCAGCAGTTGCCTTAGTTAGATCTATATCAAGAGGTTGCCCAGGACAAGAAAGCATACTAAATATAGATAAAGATATACAAAAATGGTATAACGACTGTATCTTTTATAAACATATTATGTCCACGTCTAAGGATGAAATTAAATTAGACATTACAGAGACTCGATTAGAGATTGCTAGAGACAAAACTAACAGTGCTAGAGAGTCATTAGATAAATACATTTATAGCTAATAAGGCTAAATAAATTATAAGACACATTAGGAAGAGCAATAATGAGAATTAGTCAGATATCAAAACCAGTTACAGCAGCAAGTCTGAACGAAAGTCTTGCACAAAAGTTTGGACAAAAGATAAAGTTAGAAAACTTTACACTTGAGCAATTACAAGATGCGCGAAACAAAATACGCACTAAAGTATTCAATGTTGAAACACATGAAAGCTATGATTCAGTTCAAAATAAAACATATCAACAATCGAAACTCTTCCTTGATGTTTTGAATGCAGAAATTACAGAACGTTCGCATATTGCAGAAGCAAAAGATAAACATTGCTCAGAAGATTGCTGCGGCACTGATACATTAGCAGAAGATTGCACTTGTGCTCCAAGTTGTAAATCATGTAACTGTAATTCAACAAATGAATCAGCTAAGCCAGACTTTGCAGATTTAGACGGTGACGGAGACAAGAAAGAACCAATGAAGAAAGCTGCAAAAGACGCTAAGAAAGGCAAGAAGCCTAAGAAAGGTGTTAATCCTTTTGAAAGCAAAGTAGACGAAGGTAAAGCTATCATAGAAACTTATTTTGCATCAATACTTAAAGAAGGTGCAGAAGATCATGCTGAACTAGTAATGGCAGCTAAGGACATGGTTGATCGTGTTACTGGTTGGATGGAAGATACAGCAGAGATGCAAACTGAATCCATGCTAGAACTTGCAGATGCTATCCGTGACGAAATGGGCAGCGAAAAGTCAGAAGCATTTACAGCAGCATTAAAGCCTGCACTGGAAGCAATGTACGGAGTAATGGAAACTACTCGTGTATCACTAACACAAGGTGTTGGTATGCTAACAGGTGAAGGTGAAGAAGCTCCGATGATGGGTGCAGATGATGACTTAGGCATGGAACCACCGATGGACGATTTAGGTATGGATCCAGAGATGGACGATTTAGGTATGGATCCAGAGATGGACGATGAATTTGGCGCATCTGGTGCAGCTGACGGCGGAATTGAAGATGCTGGCAGACCAAAGCGTGAATCAAAAGTAAATAATAAAAAAAAAGTATCTGAAAACTCACGTAGATTAAGTAACATACTCTCAAAAAAAAAGTAAACGAAGGACAGAGTAATAATCTGTTAGTTCAAGTTTTACGCACAGTAATGGGCAGCGCCGACTCACAAGGTCACGCTGCTTTTTTACATTTTAACAAGCCAAAACAAAGTGATATTAAACAAGGCGCAAAGAATCTTGATCTGAACAAGTTAATGCAAAATGTAGGATCTGAACAGTTTGACTTTGGCACTTTTAAAGCAGCTTATGATACAGACGACAGAGTTAAGACAATGGTTAAGAACTTTGATAAAGTAGGTATTGAAGTTAAAACTCAAAATCAACTCGATGGTGGTGATGAAGAAACTCCAGCAGCAGACGGAAGCGGATCTAGTGTTAGCCAAATGGCCAAATCTGCAACTGATTTAGGTGATAATCTTTAAAACACTTGACAACACATCTTCTTTCGTGTATACTATAAGCTAACTAGGAGTATCTCATGAAAAGAACAAACGAAATAATTGTTGAGCAAATTAAAGAAGTAATTGAAACACACGCAAAACCAGCGGTTGCAAGTCACGGAGGCAATATTGAGTTTGTATCTTATACAGACGGTAACGTATTGCTAGAATTGCAAGGAGCATGTAGTGGCTGCGCAGGCAGTACAATGACACTTAAAATGGGTGTCGAAGGCATGTTACGACATTTTGTTCCAGAAGTAACTAATGTAGAATCACGTGATGGATTTAGTAATGTTAATCCTTACTATAGTCAAGATGATTTTAACCATGATCAGTTTAGTACAATATCGTTAGGTGAACCACACAATGAGTAGTTTGATTAGTTCTAAGTACGATTACCAGCCTATAAGCAGGAAACAGATTGAAGGGAAGCGTAAGTACATGACACCTGATGGTGGCGCTGTAGCAAGCGTTACTACAATCTTAGACGCCACAAGCGATAAGACAGGGCTCATAGCTTGGCGCAAACGAGTTGGAGAAACTAAAGCTCGTGAAATTACTACTGAAGCTGCCGGCGTTGGTACACGTATGCACAAGTATCTTGAAGACTATGTTGACTTTGGTGAACTACCTACTCCTGGTAGCAATCCGTTTGCCAAGAAAGCACACGCAATGGCCCAGCAAGTAGTCGAACATGCCATGGGTGATGTCGATGAGATCTGGGGTAGCGAAGTTGCATTATATGTTCCGCAAATGTATGCAGGAACAACGGACTTAGTTGGACAGTACAAAGGCCAACCCTGTATTATGGACTTTAAACAAACTAACAAGCCTAAGAAGCTAGAGTATGTACAAAACTATTTCTTACAGTTGGTAGCATACGCAGAAGCACACAACGAAATTTATGGTACTAACATTCGCGAAGGACACATTTTTATGTGTAGTCGCGGGGATGACGGTATGGAACTTGGTGGCGAAACATATCAGCAGTTTGATGTATGGCCGCATGAGTATGACGACTGGCGGAATGAATGGTACAACAGAGTATACAAATATTATGAACAGAATAGCTAAGCCTAACTCTTGAGCATAAATACATTTAACAATGCGTAGGAGACTATAGTGGCAGTCGTACAGATATCAAAAATTCAGTTAAGACGTGGTAAGAAAAGCACGGGTACAGGTTTACCTCAATTATCATCAGGTGAAATGGGTTGGGCAATTGATTCCCAAGAACTTTACATTGGAAATGGCAGTGTGTCAGAAGGCGCACCGGCAGTTGGTAACACAAAGATTCTAACAGAGAAGGACGACCTGTTTGAAATTGCAAAAGATTATACATACAAGGAAGGAACAGGCTCAGTTGTAACTGGTACTGATGCACTTAATCCTGTTGTTAGATCTTTGCAACAACGCTTAGATGACAGAGTAAGTGGTCGTTCGTTTGGCCTATCAGGAGATCCTACACAGGATGCTACGGTACGGTTACAACGAGCTATTGATCAACTTTATTTAAACAGCGGACAAGAAGTTACTGTTGCAAACAGAATAGAACTACATTTAGAAGCTGGTACATATATTATTAATGATACTATTAGGATACCGCCACATGCTACAATTTTAGGCGCAGGTTCAGGTAAAACTAAAATTATTCAAAATACAGCAAACAAGTCTGTATTTACAACAGTAAGTGATGAAAGTGTTTCCGGAACATATGTTATAGATGGTACATATGCGTCACAAGCAAGAAATATTATGCTTAAAGGTATGACACTTCAAACAGCAGTAGCATCAAAGGGACTTGTTCTACAAAGTTGCCGCGATAGTTATTTCCAAGACTTAACAATATTAGGCGCTTGGACTAGCTCTGATGCAATACCGGTAGATAGTTCTACTACTACAAGCATTGGACTAAGTTTAAACAGTAAAAACGGCGGCGTCGAAAGTGTTCGTAATGAATTTACCAATTGTCACGTACAGGGATGGGCATATGGCATTGTATCTAATTGGGATATTAATGACAATGTGTTTACAACATGTAATTTCGGCGCATTAGGCTACGGAGTTGCATTTGGCAAGAATATGACTATTGATGGTTCTGAAGCAAACGGAACAGCATTTGGTCCAAAAAACAATATATTCTCAGATTGTGTATTTACAAGTACATCAAAAGAAGCAATGTTAGTAACACATGGTACTTACAATGTTAGTCGTAATAACAAATATATTACATGTGGTAACAGCGGCGGATCTGATGATATGCCTATTACTGCTATACTAAGTTTTGCTGATCTAGGTAACGACAGTATTGGCGATTACTTTACTAGAACTAAAGTTCTTTCATATACACAAGGTACTATTTTAACTAAGAGTTCTACACTTGTAGCAGGTCAAGCAATAGTCACTGTTGCTGACACTACCGGAATATTTGCCGGACAGTTATGTACAGTAGATACTGGCACAGGTGAATTTGGAGCTTCTAGAGTTACTATAGTAAGTGTCGATAGCCTTACACAGTTCACTGTTAATGTTCCGCATTTAACTAGCGGAACAATTGGATTTAGTATTCTATCTGCTATTATTACTAGTGTTCCGTATATTCCAGAAGTAGAAGGTCCGTGTAATTTTGAATGGGGATTTGAACATAGTGTGACAGTCTCAAGCGGTACAAATCAAACAATTTTTAGATTACCAAAACTAGCTAATCAAGAGTTTACTATCGATTATATGTCAATAGGTACATCAGGTTATAACGGAGTGCGTTCTGGAACATTATCAGTATTAGTTAATGCAATAACTGACGCTGGCAACGGTACACCGGCTGTGATAGTAACTGATAATTATAGTATGCTAGGTAATAATAATAATGTTGACAATATAAGTTTTGATGCTATAATAAGTGATATAGACGGAGACACTGTGTCAGATACAATACTAATAAAAAGCAACACTGCTGGTACATTATCTTCGACTGCTACTACCAAGTTTAAATTTAGAGTCAAGACAAAGCAAATAGCATTATAAATGTTTAATAATAATTACGATGAACGCCTAGCAGTCTGGTCAGCTTTTAGGGACGAGTTGGAGTCTTCGAAGACTCCGTTACAAGATGTAGTAGATTTTTACAAGTCTATTCCTATTGTCTCGATATATACAGACCCGTGGAATCGAACCTCTTGGCCTTCGCCTTGGGAATTGATTAATGAAAATCAATATTGCGAGTTCTGTCGTATACTAGGATATTACTATTCTTTACAGTTAACAGAACGTTTTAATGGAGCTCAATTTGAGATACATATCAGTACTAGTGAAGCATTAGTTCATTACTATTTGCTTTACGTCAATAAACAATACGTATTAGGATATGATAGCAACAAAGTTGTTAGTATAGACGCATTACCGTCTGAACTAGAACCGCAAGTTGTCTACCATATGTCTGATAAAAATAAATAATTTAACAAAAGAATAAAAGGAAAAAGATATGATTCAAGTTACTAAGCGTGACGGCACTAAAGAACCTTTAGACATTGATAAACTGCACACAGTCGTATTTTATGCTTGTGAAAACATTACAGGGGTCAGTCCAAGCGAAGTAGAACTTAAGAGTCAGATACAGTTCTTTGATGGTGTCACTAGTAAAGAGATTCAAGAAACATTAATTAAAGCAGCCGCAGATCTTATTAGTGAAGAAACTCCAAACTATCAATATGTAGGCGGACGCCTTGTAAACTACGCACTACGCAAAGAAGTTTACGGAGGCTTTGAGCCTTGCCATATTAAAGAACTAGTTGATCGCAACACCGAAGCAGGGTTTTACGATCTAGAACTTGGCACAAAATACAGTAGCGAAGAGTGGGATAGGATTAACACGTTTATTAAGCATGAGCGTGATGATGCACTAACTTATGTTGCTATGGAGCAACTACGAGGCAAGTATTTGTGTCAGAATAGAGTAAGCGGCGAGATCTTTGAAACACCGCAAGTATGCTATATTCTTATTGCAGCGAGTTTGTTTCAAGACTATCCAATAGAGACCCGTTTGCAATGGGTTAAGGAATATTATGATGCTATTAGTTTACACGATATTAGTTTGCCAACTCCTGTTATGGCTGGTGTACGCACACCTCAGCGACAATTCAGTTCGTGCGTCCTTATTGAGACTGACGACAGTCTTGATAGTATTAATGCTACTGCTGCAAGCGTGGTCAAATACGTCTCCCAAAAAGCAGGCATTGGAATCGGCGGAGGAAGCATACGTGCTATCGGCTCCCCCATACGCAAAGGTGACGCATATCACACAGGTATCATTCCTTTCTACAAGCACTTCCAGTCAGCTGTAAAGTCATGTAGTCAAGGCGGAGTACGTGGCGGCGCGGCAACTATATACTACCCTGTATGGCACCTCGAAGTAGAAGACATGCTAGTGCTAAAGAATAACAAAGGCACCGAAGAGAACCGTGTACGACACATGGACTACGGTGTACAGTTCAACAAGTTGATGTATGAAAGACTAGTAACAGGCGGCGATATAACTTTGTTCTCGCCTGCAGATGTGCCAGGATTGTATGATGCTTTCTTTGCAGACCAAGACAAGTTTAAAGAACTATACGAACGTGCAGAACGCAACACACGACTACGCAAGAAGACTATTGCAGCAAGCGAACTGTTCAGTAGCTTTATGGAAGAGCGTAAGAACACAGGTCGCATCTACTTACAGAATGTAGACAATGCTAACGATCACGGTAGCTTCATTCCAGAGCTTGCACCTATTAAGATGAGTAACTTGTGCGCAGAGATTACATTGCCAACCAAGCCACTTAAAGATCTAAACGATCCAGAAGGTGAGATTAGCCTATGCACACTAAGTGCAATCAATTGGGGTAACATTCGTACACCATCAGACTTTGAGCGTGTGTGTCGTTTGGCAGTACGTGGACTTGATGCACTACTAAGCTATCAGAACTATCCTATCCTAGCAGCACAGTTATCTACAGAGAAGCGCCGTCCTTTAGGCGTTGGTATTATTAACTTTGCATATTGGTTAGCAAAGCATGACTTGACATATCAACACATTGATACAGCCGGTCTTGAATTAGTAGACGAATGGGCAGAAGCATGGTCGTACTACTTGATCAAAGCAAGTGCTGATATTGCAGTTGAGCAGGGTGCAATTCCAGGCAACATGGAAACAAAGTACGGGCATGGTATTACGCCTAACCAAACATACAAGAAAGACTTAGACGAGTTAGTCAAACACAAAGAACGTATGGATTGGAAAGGGTTGCGCAAGCAGCTAAAAGAAACAGGCATCCGCAACAGCACACTAATGGCTCTTATGCCAAGTGAAACAAGTGCGCAGATTGCTAATGCTACTAACGGTATTGAGCCTCCACGTAGTTTGATTAGTGTAAAACAAAGCAAGCATGGTGTACTCAAGCAAGTAGTTCCAGAGTTCAAACGTCTTAAGAACAAGTATGACCTACTATGGGATCAGCGTAGCCCAGAAGGTTACTTGAAGATTATGGCTGTACTACAAAAGTACATTGATCAAGGCATTAGTGTAAACACTAGCTACAATCCAATTTACTTTGAAGATGAAAAAATTCCGATGAGCTCAATGCTACAGCATCTTTTGATGTTCTACAAACTAGGTGGCAAACAGTTGTACTACTTTAACACCAATGACGGCCAAGGTGAAATTGATGTTAGTAAGATGATGGGCGAACTTGAAGTTGTTGAATTAGACGAAGAAGAGTGCGAATCTTGCCACATTTAACACTTGACATGCCCTGCGGGGCATGTTATTATAGTATTATACACATACACATAGGTTAAGAGATATACATGAGCGTTTTTAACACTGCAAACAAAGCAGACCACACTAAAGTATTAGCATTCCTAGATCCAACAGGTGGACCTACGATTCAGCGTTATGACACGCTAAAGTATAAGAGTTTTGATGGACTTACAGACAAGCAACTAGGATTCTTTTGGCGTCCTGAAGAAGTTGATGTAACCAAAGACAGCAAAGACTTTAAGGCACTTAGTGACCACGAACGTCATATCTTTACATCAAACCTAAAGCGTCAAATCCTATTAGACAGTGTACAAGGTCGTGCGCCAGTAGAAGCATTTTCGCCTATTGTAAGTTTGCCAGAGATTGAGAACTGGATCACAACATGGACGTTCTCCGAAACAATCCACTCACGTTCGTACACACATATTATTCGTAACGTCTACAGCAACCCTAGTAAAATCTTTGATGAGATGCTAGACATTGCAGAGATTGCAGACTGTGCTGGAGACATCTCCAAGTACTACGATGACCTTATTGAAACTACTCGCTGGTACAAGTTGCTAGGCGAAGGCACACATACAGTTAATGGCAAGAAGATTACAGTTGACATGTATGAACTAAAGAAATTGTTGTGGCTTACACTGATGAGTGTTAACATCTTAGAAGGTGTGCGTTTCTACGTAAGCTTTGCATGTAGTTGGGCGTTTGCAGAAATGAAGCAAATGGAAGGCAATGCTAAGATTATTAAACTTATTGCCCGTGATGAGAACTTGCACCTAGCAAGCACACAAATGTTGCTAAAGATTCTTAAGAAAGACGATCCAGACTATGTAAAGATTGCAGAAGAAACAGAAGAAGCATGTATTCAAATGTTTGTTGATGCAGTTGATCAAGAGAAGGCTTGGGCAGAGTATTTGTTTAAAGATGGATCAATGATTGGACTTAACACAGAGTTGTTGAGCGGATACATTGAATGGATTTGCACACGTCGAATGACTAACGTAAATCTAAAAAGCCCGTACACTGTAAAAACTAATCCTTTACCTTGGACGCAGAAATGGATCAGTGGTAGCGAAGTACAAGTAGCACCGCAAGAAACAGAAATTACAAGTTATGTAAGTGGCGGCACAAAACAAGATGTTGGTACAGACACATTTAAAGGATTTAGTTTATGATTGAAATTTACGGAAAGCCACAATGTCCTTTTTGTGATAAAGCAAAGGCATTATGTGAATCAAGAAATTTACCATTTAATTACTATCAACTTGGTGTAGACTTTACTCGTGACGAAGTACTAGAAATGTTCCCAGGAGCACGTACATTCCCACAAATTAAAGTACACGGAACTAAGATTGGCGGCTATGACAAGTTGCCTACATACCTAGAAGAAACTAACTATAACGGAACAGGACACTCACTATAATGTTAATCGATACACCATATAAAGTAGGAGACACAGTCTCTTTTAAATTAAACTCGGGCGAAGAGCTTGTAGCACGCCTTGAAGAAGAAACGCCAACTGCATACAGATTAAACAAACCTATGTGTCTTATTATGCAAAATAACGGACTAGGTCTAGCACCGTATATGTTTGGCGCCACACCTGAAACAAAATTTATGCTTCAAGCTCATGCAGTAAGTTGCATTGCTAAAACAGAAACTGAAATTGCAAAACAATATACTGCGTCAACATCAAATATTAAGATAGTATAAGTTAACGGTTGACAAAGACTTCATTCTATTGTATACTAATAGAGTAAAATAGGCAAATGAATGAGGCAATATGAAATATAATAAAAAAGTAATACTAACTGACGCTGACGGCGTACTTCTAAACTGGGAGTATGCATTCTGTTGTTATTTAGAACAGCGTGGACATACACAGATTGAAAACGGCAATTGGGAATATGACATTGCTAAACGCTTTGGTATCTCACGCAACGAAGCTATTAAGCACGTAAAGGTATTTAATGAAAGTGCAGCAATGGGCTTTCTACCTGCACTGCGTGATGCTATGTATTACGTTAAACGATTACACGAAGAACACGGATATGTATTCCGTTGCATTACATCTATGAGTTTAGATCCTAATGCATACAAACTTCGTAAAATGAATTTAGAGAAGTTGTTCGGTGGAACAGCATTTGAACAATTAGTTTGTTTAGATACAGGTGCAGACAAAGATGAAGCACTTGTACCGTATAAAGATTCTGGCTTGTATTGGCTCGAAGACAAACTATCTAATGCAGTACTTGGTTTAAACTTAGGTTTAAGCTCTATACTGGTAGAGCATGGATTTAACATGCACGACGATATTCCAGAAGGCATGGTTAAATGTGTCAACTGGAAAGAAATATATAATCATATTACAGGAGAAAATATATGAGCGATCAAACACAACATGAACAAATTGTTGCAGCATTTGAAGCGTACCTAGTCGAACATGCGGCTTGGGAAGATAAGAATGTTAAAGCAGCAGCAACCCGCGCCCGTGGCGCACTAGGTGACTTAGGCAAACTAACAAAGTCACGTCGAGCAGAGATTCAAGAACGTAAGAACTCAATGTAGTGAATAATCGTATGTGGGAATATTGGTGTAAAGCCATTGGACAGAAAGCATACGATGATAACAACAGAGCAGACGCAGTAGCACTTATACGAACAGGCTGGGTGCTACTGCACGTTGCGACTTGCTCAATGATTATCATTGGTAATGGTAGACTATTAGAATTTTGGTAAGAAAGTAAACAATATGAAATGTAAACAAGGTGACTTTGCTCGCATTATACATTCAGTGAATCCGAGTAACATTGGCCGAGTTGTAAAAGTTGTAGAATACATCGGCAAGTTTGAAGCAAACGAACAGTTTGAAGCACATGGTATGACTTGCACTTGTCCAGTACACGATCATTATTGGTGGATACAAGGTGATGACATAGATATACAATTAGGACCAAGCCCTAAAGCATACATTGCAGATACTTGGTTAGAACCAATTAGGTCAGAACAAGAAGATATAGAAGAAACTACCGAAAAAGAACTTGACATTTTCGCCTAACCAGTGTATAAATAGTATTGTAACGTTGAAGCAATTCAAACGACGAGCTGGACTCGGGGGCGGTACCCGACAGCTCCACCATAAGCACACTACTTTGAACTAGAAGTGGCAAGGCTACAAAGAGACTAAGTTACCTCTATTAGAAGGTTACGCAGAGGAGGATACTGCAAGTAGTGTGTTTATGATGGGGCTGAACTAGGATCGACAGGCGGATTAGTAGAAGAGTGGAGTTGCCCGGATGTAAGCTCGGTTAACGCGAACAAACTTAATAATTGCAAACGCAAATTATTCATTAGCAGCCTAGGCTGTTACGAGGTAGTTAGGCCTTGTTACCAAACATAGCAGGAAAGCACCTTCGGGTGCTTTTCTTTTCTCATAAACAAATTTTATATACCCATAAAAATTACCAGGTTGATATTTCTCTAAACCTGTGTATAATAGTGAGTGTAAGTTAAAAATAAAAGGAGAAAAGATGATTGAAAGAATGAAGTATGGCAAGCCAAACATAAACGCTCAAAATATGGGTGGTAACACAGTGAATGATTTAAACCCTCGCAACACATTTAAGAAAGAGGATTTAATACCACACACTACAGACTTTAAAACAAGAACCAAAAGTCAAGAAGAACTTGAAAAATACAGAGGATAATAATATGAAAGAATGTGATGAAGATTGTAAGTACCCAGGTTTGTTAGCAACCATTGGAGTAGGACTTGTGATGTTTGTTGTAGTAATGATATTGTTTGTTACAGACGCTCGAGCCTATGATGGAGAGGTTGTAGTAACGTTCAACAGAGAACTACCTGACGGAACTTTTAACTTCACAAGGACTTACGAAGACAAGGATGCTTTTGAAATGTGGTTAGCAGATAGACTAGAAGGCAAAGGTTGCGATCCATATCTAACAGATATGAAGATACAATTCAAACCAAGAAGTCCATTAGACTTTCCTGCACTAGAGAAGTAATCCATACATAGCATTAAAGAGTGTTGCTGAAAAGTAACACTCTTTTCTTTTGCCTGCTCAATCTTGCACTAAAAGAGTGCTAAAATGATAACTACTACAGTGAAGCAAACAATTCCCACCCCAACGCTCACTTAAAAAATATAATATAATAATATAAGGAAGTAAAATGCGTATTCTCGCGATAGCAATGGTTGCCGCAATAGCAGCTACTTCAGCAGTGGCTGAAGAGACAGTAACAAAAACACAGACTCCAGTAATGGGTCCAGTACTATCAGGTGCAGTAACACTTGACTTTGCTGAAACAGCAGCAGGCAAAACAGCAGGCACAATGGGTGTCGAACTAGACATCGATGCAGGTTCGCTTGCAACAGTTGACCTAGACTTTAAAGCAACAGACGGTTCGTCTTTGACTTTAGACACTTGGACAGTAGGCACAACAGTAGGTGCATTTGGTGTAGCAATTGGTGATGACAATGGTCTAATGCCAACTACAACAGCAGACGCAGCCGCTGACGGTACACTAACAGTACCAGCAATGACTGAGTCAGTACAAGTAACAACAGGCGCTCTAAGTGTAGCAGTTGGCTTGTCTAACTATACAACAGACATCACAGAAGTAAGCAACCTACAAGGTGCATACACATTGGATGCAGGTATTGTAGACGTAACAGCAAGTGTAGACTATAACCGTACAAGTGAAAACTATGTATGGGGCGGTGAAGTTTCTGGCCTAGACTTAGGTATGGTAACAGCTGGTGGTATGATGACATACGACACAGATGCAGAACTATTTGCATATGAAAGCACAGTAGGCGTAAGCGGATTTACAGCATACGTTAATGGTACTGATGTAGACGCACTACAAAATGTAGGCGGTGAGTGGACAACAGATCTAGACTCTGGTTTAACATTTACAGCAGGTGCTAACTATGACACAGATGCACAAGACTTGACACCAAGAGCAGGTTTGTCGTTTAACTTCTAAGTTAAACATATAAAAACAAAAAAGGGTTGCTTCATTAGGTTGCAACCCTTTTTTTATGACTAAATAATGTTAGCATATAAAGGGCAGGGCAAATGGACAAGCGCGAACAAAAACGCAAAGAACGTGTTGAGCGTATTCGCAATTGGTTCAACATAGACAACATTATAGATG
>Ga0209092_10003436_pt1 | contig 13743 bp, 5 predicted proteins | sample FraStrMetagenome_FD_187446 | JGI IMG/M metagenome (GOLD analysis project Ga0209092, IMG submission 187446) | Marine eukaryotic phytoplankton communities from Arctic Ocean - Fram Strait ARC3M Metagenome (SPAdes) (version 2) | ecosystem: Environmental > Aquatic > Marine > Oceanic | place: Fram...
GAATCCCATCAGGGCTAGGTTGACGTACTCCGAAGATAGCAAAGAGGTCTTCCTAGTCTCATGGTTGAACGTAGCCTGAATCTCCTTTCCTATACTACTCTTCGTGATGCATACTAGGGTAGGATGATCAACTAAGTGAGAGAAAGAAATCGGTGCCGAATCGGATGCATTTATAATGTTTTGAATATGTTCTGCGTGTGCATCGTATTCAGTTTTGTCTCTGTGAGCTTTCAGGTAATCGTTCCACGATAACATCATGATCGGAAATTCTGATATAATGTGGAATGGATGTATTTCCAAGTGCTTGTCTTCGTGATATGGGTATATCCCAGATGGTCCTGTTGTCTGCTTGGGTGCTATCTGACTCCGAGATCGATAAAGTGTCCTGGAAGGATTCAATAAAAGTGTCCGAAATGGAGCTCGCGAAACTATCTGTGTCTGTGTCCTGAGGAGCAGTGTATTCTGAAGTGGTGTTCAGTCTGATGTGGTTCCAATGAGATGGTAAGCACATGCACTTTTTCAATCTATCCTGAAGCAATGTATTGATGCAGATCAAGCAAATTCTAATTTATGATATAAATTAATTTCAAAATTTGCGCCTCCATTTGATATCCAATCCTGCTACTACACTACAATTTTCTAGTAATATTCATTGTAGTTTAGTTTCAAAATATAATATTTTGAAATGTTAATCCATTCAAATTTCACTGCGATAGTTTCAATTTGAATTTGGCGCTAACATAAATTGTTATTATCAATTCTTATTGAATTTTCCAATCAATTTATAATGACAATTTTCTATGACCGGATCGGATGATGTTCGGCGCATGACGTCATGCTTCTTCTGCATCCGATCGATTATGAAACCTCAATTACGTCTAATGAAGGATGTTTTCAGTTTTTCGAAATTAATCTTGCGTACCTAAGACATAGTACCAACATAAAATAATAAAATACTTTATATAGTCCAGCTTCGACAAAAATATTATTCTTGCACAGAGACAGTACGCACGTTCATGAAGTTCCGACTGAGACTGCGTGTTGCTAATTGCAAACTAATAAGCTAGACTGTGACGCTGTAAAAGCTGAACGAATGTTTGACTCCCCTTGTGGGCTACTTTTTGCCAACATCATAGTTGATCTAGTTTGACTTGTAACTGTATCATTTCTGACCGGATTCGATGTCATGGGCAACGTACCACTTCCTACACAGAACTAGGAACAAAATAAAGTCAATATATCCATGAAGGTTGTATACCAATAACAAAAACCCAAACACCATTGTCAATCGCTTGAGTGTAATGAGCGAAATGTGTTACGTGAACTGAGAATGCAAGAACCAGCGTTTCAGAAAAATTGCAATTTGTGTTTCTACAAGAATTTAAGGTATTTATTTGAGGTTCATAATGAAGTTATAATAATAATTTTAGAATTGTTACTTCTGAGGGCTCTTTTACATTTCGTTCTCCTTCTCAAGACTTTCTCTTAACCACAAGGATGCAGCTGCTTCTACCTGTGGTTTTAACCAGGTTGTTGCGCGAGGCATAGCTTTTCTTGCTGCATAATCTACAATCCATATTGGAAGCAAGTTACTGACTTTCAGTTCACAAAGTAACCAAACCCTTGTTATTCCCTGTTTAGATAAGAAAAAATGAGTTTCATTTATTGAATGCTAAACAATCAAGTTTTAGGATGATGTTATATGCTCACCTCTCTACCATCCACATCTTTCTGTGTGTACCATACACCTTTAGCTTTTTGTAAAACCATGTTTGTACATGAAGGATCCAAGGTAAATACCATGTAATCCCCCTCAGGATGTGGTCTATATTTATGAATTGCTGCAACGTTGAGTCGAAATTTACTGAGACTGAAAGATGCTCTTGTTTCACTAGCTTTCCCATGCTTCAGGTCTGGAACACTCCTACTTTTCATATCTACAGATCTTACTGTAGGAATAGTTTCTGGATAAGATTCAAAATCTAAAAGGCAGTCCCACACGGCTTCTGGTGGTGCTTTCACGTCCACTACTACAAAACCAGATCCCTCACGTCCCATATCATTCTGAAATTGAACACGTTTTCCAGCATTTACTTGATTTATTTGCTCTCTACTAAGATTGGGAAGAGTAAATGGAAGAGGAGAAGAAGGTAGAGAGAATGCAGCAGAAACATCCCCGGTAAAAGCGTCACGTTCGGATATCATAGTATTAGTTTTAGGCTTCACAGGAGAAGAGGTCCGTAATCGATCCTCTGGACCTCTTTCAATTTTAATCGAAGATGGCGAATACGTTGAAGCGGGCGCTTTCTTTTTCTTAGTTCTACTTATGGGCGCTGATGTCATATCGGTTGCGTTGTTAACATAATCTAGAGCTACATCAATGGTTCCTTCATCGTCAACAACAACGGCGCCAAGGCCTCCAATCGATGCAGCTTCGGCGATGACTGACTGAGGCGACGGTTCTTTCTTTTCTAGAGACGCCTCTGAGTTATTACGGATTCCAGTACGTTGCTTGGCCTTCTTCAACACGCTTCGAACACGTGATCTTACGCCAAACCTACTTTCTCTCTTTGTTCGATCTGCGGTGCTAGAGGTATTTGTGTCTGTATCGCTTATAGTAGCCGGTCGTGACCATGTCTTACTAGCATCGTAAGATGACTTATCTCCTCTCACCATTGATAGAGCTGACTTAGATTGTATTCCGAATTTATTAACTTGATAACTGTGTACATGTAAAGATCTTGCTGAGGACTTCTGCGATAAAATTGTGCATGAATTTGAAATAGAGGAAATGAGGGATTTATAAAGATGCTGGCGGGACAAACTCGGACTTTTATCATGAAATATTTGATGGTTATGAGAATATGTTCTTTGCGATGATGGGTATGTAAATGCATAAGCTTCTTGAAACGAACCAACAAGAAACGCCACCATCGCTATTTTGATCATTAAGTCCATTTTAGGAATGGAATTGCTGTAGTTTCCTTCAGCTAAATCCACGCAACTTTTGCCCTGTAATGAGTTGGATCTTCTTTTGTATGCAGTGTTGTAATTCATTTTGGGTATCTATGTTTTGCTTTGAGGTAAGTATTTCTCAGTCGTTGATCTGAAAGTTTTTTAGAATGAATTTATTCTTTTGTATAATGAAGCAAGGTAGCTGAATTTATATTAATCCTATGTCAGTCAAACTTTCTTTGCCCAAGTGAATGAATGATTAACCTCTGAGTGTTTTATTCAAGATTCAATGTCGTCCTGATGATTCATACAAATCGTTGTTCTATTCATTCCCATACGTAATGCGTGGGATAACATTTATTTAGATTGTTGATAATTTATTGTAGGCGCCACTTCAACATTGTACCAGAAATTCTCCGTAAGCTTTACAGATTAATTTCCTACGTCGTCAAAGCAGGTACGTTATGTTGACGCACACATCAAGTTGTGTTTAAAGTTGAAACTCATCTTTTCGGACGTACTTACCTCTAAAATCCTATAGGCATGTAAAACAACATAAGTTAGCTCTTAGTATTGTGTGAATTACTTAATAGTCATAAACCTCCGATCACCAGCATAGATTTGAATTTAGCTGATCAGAAACTAGGTAAATATGACGATGAACATCTATTTCCTACGTTTGTTTGTTTGTTTGCTTTCGAGCATGTATAATCGACATATCCTTTCGTAGTTGACCACTGTAGCTTCGTATAATTACACAATAATCTATATTGATTGGATGACTGGTTCCGGAAAAGGAATCTATATATAGAATTGATTCCTCGTGGCAAAAATATCGTACATGAATGTAGAAAACCAGCAGATTCATACGCCCATTTTCAATTGTTCCTATGGTACTGCTGTACCATGGTACCTTAATTAAGAATCGAAAGCAATTGAGAATTTTGATACTGCTGACTTCTTTGAATTTATCTACTGCTGAGTAATCGCACCAATCTTCATGACGTAATAGTCCATTGTTTGATCGTAATGTGATGAGCAAGACTCCTTTCCATAAAAGCTTGCTTGAAAAAGAATCATTAGTACGGTAACATCAATAATTTATCTCCTTCTTCGACTAAATGAATGAGAAGGATTAACGAACGACCAATCCAAAGAAACATAATAATTACGTCATAAATATTCCGAAGTAACGTCATCAAATTGAGTATATTGTTGTCATGTGGACAGATTTTGGCTTGCTTTTGTCGAGTCCATGATGTGTGCGAATATCATGGACTCACTGCGTTCTAATTCAAGATTGTTCCAATGAACAACTTGAGCATTTCTCTTTTCTCATAAGCAAGAAAATCCGTCAATGGACCTACTCTCAGCAAGAAGGTTTGATTAAGTATATTGTGGAATTTTTGTGCAATTATTGCTCAAATTTTATAAAGTTGCAACCATTTGAATAAATCAATATTGAAATGGTCGAGAATAATGCTCAATGAAGTTATCTTTAATTTTGTTTACAACAAAACATTTTTTCATTCCTCACTAATATATAGATAGCACGAACATAATTTAGTTGACTTAAAAAAATTCAACGAAGCAAAAACCTAAAAAAACAGTTGTTAATTTCACTTCTATAGATTACCTATTTCTTTAAGCTTTCATTCATTCTTTTATCATTTAGGATTTGTGCAATGAATGAAAAAGCTGGCCTATCGAGGTGAAACTGCATACATAGTAAATCCCTATTTCACCTGTCTAATACGAAATCGGCATTGTAATTTCTTCAACAATTTTTCGTCAATTACTCTTCCTGATTCTTTGCCTTTCCCACTCAGAAAAATATTAAGTAGGAAATCAACTTGGCCTTTTTGCTGTTTTGGCAAAAAAGTGACATTTATGGAAAATCTCGCAGACTTCGAGCAAATATACATCCATTCATAGACTTTCTGTTTAACATCGACGTTGCAATTGGAAATATGCTCCACAACTTCTTCGTCCAAAGCTGACGAAAAATCGTTACTTGCAACATGATAAAGTGAATCAATAATTAACTCTAAAAGTTCACAGCTCATTTCAAGTTTTGAAAAAAGTTTACCAGCTACTTTTGGTTCTATTCCTGATAGTAGATACTTTGATCTATGTAGCTTGGTAGGAATCTCTACTTTCAATCTCAGTTCAAACTCTCCGGCATTCCTAGGAACATGTATACCAATACTTCCATTACTTTTTCTTTGCACTTCAAAAGTGGAAATATCAGCAGTTAACGGATGATGCAGAGAGGATGTTTGCTTTCTGGCCGCTTTATTCAGATCTTTCGACTTCGTTGCAGAATTTGTGGGTTGAAACAATTCACCTACTTCGGCTTGTGTCAACGGTTGGAGCTGGGAGCATTTAACAAAGTTTTTGAATTCATCATAGTTTGCACCTAGAAGTATGAAATATCCCATTCCATGGCACAGGTAGTCATTAGATTAAAAAGTGTGTCTCGAAATGAAAAATTCAGCATTGCTTTCCATAGACTTACTTGTGTGAATAGCTCGTTTTTTCATACTGTCTTCAGCTTTGAAACTCTCGTTACTTGTTATATCAGTGGATATTTCACGAGTGAGAAGTTTTAAATTTATTGATCCATCAGAATGAATCACTGACTCGGAGCTTTGACTGGCATTGCGACTCATGAAAAATAATTTGTTATTTGTTGAATGCTTTCGAGAAAAATCATTATTTTCAAAATTTGTCTCCAATTTTCATTAGAGTTGGGATAGTATGCTCTGTCTCTCTCTCGAGCTTACCTTAAAAATTTTTCGCCTGAAACATAGAAGTGATTACGTGTGAATTTCGTCTGTGACATCATCTGCTAATTACATTTAAAGTTTTTATGTGCTTGACTATGGTATTTGTATGTTGTATAATCGAAATTTCAGACATAAATATTTATTCGTTACTTTATAACGTCTAATAACGTCTTGCATAAACAACTTCACGACTCAAGATTTAAAATTTGAAATTCAAAATAACACAATGAATGATAAAAAAATAGATTTTGTGAGTTACCATCTGCTGATTGAATGAGAAAGAAGATTCAAAAATACTCTTTTGTTTCTTACTTTTCCTGGGACACAATTTTTAATCCATTAGTAGTTCTTGCATAATCTTCTCATACGAATGAGAGAATTTCTTGCTTAATAAGGGCATATGAATATATTAAATCGAGATGAATAAATATAATTACTTGCTTGAGCTTAGCAGCTTTAGTTGCGACTGTTGGTTACTTTTGCACGACTAATCCATTCACTTGAGATCGTAATAACAGCTGTGATATTCATACTCTCTCATCAAAATCGATTGAATGAATTCAGTGGTACTGTAGAAGATGAAAAATTATTCTTGGACTCATGATCCATATCCTCATCTATTTATTTTGGTCTGATATACGTTCACATAGAAGGATTCAAATATATGATTTAAAATTATTCTTTCAGAACATGGAAGGATGTCAGCTATCAACGTTCGTGCAAAATTACATATTTATCAGGCGACTGACTAAAACGCGTATTTAAAAATTCAATTTAAATTGCAAAACGTATTCATTCATACAGAACCTATTATCAAAAAGATTCATTCGAGCACGCATATCCATAAAAGTATCCTTAATTGGAACTATTCTAGTAAGGATCAAACAAATATTGTCATTCTAATTAAATATATTTGAAGTAGAATATAAGACAAGCCTTATTTCAAAAAGTTAAACATCCAGACAGCATAATTCTTGGTCCTGTTGAGGAATCATCATACGCATGCTCATTCATCAAAGATACGAAGCTTCATCAAGTTTTGAACTGAATCTTTAAGACCTCAACTTGCTCAAGATACAGACACCATTACGAATCTGGATCCAGGACGCGGTTGTGGTGGGGGGTTTGGCACTGCTAGGTCCTTGGCATTTGGGTTGAATTCTGAGGAAGAAGCGTCTAGCTTGGGGGCGCCATCTAATGAAATTAAGGTGCACAGACGTATTCTTTCTGTTGAGTTCAACTTTGAGACTAATATCGTGACAGATCCGTCTCAAACCTCTTTAGAATATTCTATAGAAGAAAATATTGATTCAATTGAACAAAATAGCACACATATCATTCATAACCACAATATGTCGTCTTCAAACACGCCCTTCAACAAAAATACAGATTTTCAAATGAACTCTGTATCAACTTCCTATGACCCAGTTCTGCTTTCACCACGACGAACTAAAAAACCGCCTCTTTCATTCGTACCCAAAGCATCTAATCAGGAAATAATCACGAATGACCACAGAAAAGGCAAACCACGCAATGATTCTTCAGCGAGAAATAATCTAGACAATCAAGAAAGTCAAGTCTCGAAGATGCCACCATCAGCTTCATTTGACTCGTCTTCTTCTCCTTACGCTCCTACAATCACACCTACAGCATCATTAGACGCGAAGGATGAGAGTAAAATGATACCCAAAAATATAGATCAGCAAATTTTCCAACTTGGCAACGTGAAACCTTCAAGTCAAAATATCTTTTCCAACAAAAGAAATTCCATTTTTACCAATGCTCAGTTGAATCGGAAAAGGTCAAACCATTTTACTCCAGGGAAAAAGCATTTGCAATCCTCTCATTCTCCAAGCACTCAAAAATGTTCGAATATACCATGTGAAAATTCTAGCAACAATAAAAACACACTTGATTCTGTTAAAAAAAAAGTCGCATCCGTCTTCCAAAACTCATCAACACCTCATCATGACAAAAATCGAAATCAATCACCTTTTATGTTTTCACCCTCATTTGAGAGCATAAGTAAGCCACCATCTGAACTTTTTTCATTTGATACAAATACAAGATCTAAGTCACCTAAAGCGCAATATAGGAAAAGTGAAGATTCTAATGTTAAAGATGAAGATCTGGATTCAGTGGGGGAAAGTCTTGCGACCCCGTTTCGGTTTACCTCTTTCCCTGCATCTCTACCTCGCGTTCGACCAAGGCCTCTGAGACCTATTGTAAATGTCAATGATGCAATTGAACAAAAAGGAGGGCAAGTTAAAACATGCACAAACGAGAACAAAGGCAATGCAGAAGTTTGTCTTGGTGCAGCGATAGAAGGTAGAACCTTATTCTCTATAGATAGTAAGGTGGAATCAGAAACTGCTCCTCCAAAGACATTTAAATCTTCCATTGATCCAAAAACCAATATTCCACTTCGAAGTCCAAAGGCTTTGTCAGGTAGATATAGATCATTGGATACAAGTTATGACACTAGTTTAAGTAGTATTTCGGTCAATTCTCCTTTATCACCTCGAGGTGATGGTAAAATGCAACATCGCGTTATGAGTCCTCTACTATCTCGCGGAAGTGATGATGGGATGTCACTGAATGAATCTATGGAAATGGAAAATGAAGAATGGAATGCTCAGAGAGAAATTGAAAAAAAGGGATCAATTAAAGAGGATTTTGATCTAGCTTCTCCTAGGACACATGATGATAGAAACGTCTCTGGTACAAAGCTTAATTTCAACGCTCTCAGTCCCGAACTAAAGAATCAAGATATATTAGGTATGTGAGGTCCATCTGTTGATACGTTTGATGAAATGATTTTATTAAAGTTGCATTTATATCTTCTTGTTTTTTGACCATTTCCTAATATAATTATAGATTCAGGCACTCTAGTGTGTGGTGGGGTGACAATCCTTAAGTCAGACCTATCATACGATGTGAGGAACACCTATGTACCTACTGAGGATGAATCCTCCCCCTTCTTGTTGTCCCATAGCTTTCCTGAAACTGTAGACAAAAATATTATAGATCGACCTAACAATATCGGAACACTTTTTGAAATATCAGAAAATAAAATAGGCAACTCTTCAAATACAGGGCACGAAGAATTTAAGTACAAGTTAGAATCAACTCAATGCTCACCAATTCATTACAACGAAGAAAGCTCTTCAGTAACCTCTCCAACTGAGATTACTTTAGAGAAAGCACAAGGAGAGGAATATAGAAGTGCTTTTTTATCATATCAAAATGCTAGTACTTCTGCTTTATCTGTTTCATCTGTTTCGAGTAGGACACGAAAATTGCGCCCCATGCCGGATATATCAGCTTTTGAAATAGGAAAACCTGGACAAAGAAGATCATCCACAAACAGTAAAAGTTTTCTTTCCGGTACAACTTCTCCACTTCATCTTCATTGCCCTCCTACTCCTATACGAACACCTGCTTGGGCTCATAACGAATCGCTTAACCCTTCAATAACAAGACAAGATTCTTTAATTTCGTCCAAAGTTCTTGCCGCCTGTCCTCCGGAATTGCTTGACGGCTTTTCCTCATTCGAAAATTCGCTTGGTGATGAAAATAGTAACATAACATCCATAGATCACACACCCGGAAGATACATTCAAACTAGGAACATTTCAGTTCATTCTTCACACCATGAAGATTTTATTTTACCATCGTTGCATGAAGAGAGAAATAAGTTTGCGAAAGGACGTAGTGGCCGCTTTTCAACTGGCTCGAGTCATTCATTTGGATCGTTTTGTCCTCCAGGGACAGTAAGGAAGGCGCATCCAAACATACCTATTTTTCGTAGAGATCCAAATTTGAGCAGGTCTTCAGGAGAAGTTGGCGCTTCGATATCTTTCGAGGGCGATTTCGACAACTTAGGTCAGTTAGGAAGTGGTAACTTTGCAGATGTATATAAAGCAAGATCTCGAACTGATAATGGGTTGTATGCAATAAAGAAGAATCGGAGACAATTTCGTGGCAAAAAGGATAGAGAAAATGCTTTGGCAGAAGTCCGTACTATGCAGCGTTTACAGGCAAGTGGAAAACGTTCAAGTGATGAAAAAAGTAAAGGTTTTTGTCCCTATCTGCTCCTATTTATCCGTGCGTGGCAAGAAGATGGTTATTTCTTTTGCCAAACAGAAATTTGCTGCCGAGAGAATTGTAGAAGTTTGCTGCTTTGTTTATCAACAGAATGGCATATTGCAACGAAGCGTTACCCTAGTCTTCTCCGCAATTTGCAAAACTCTTCAAAAAATGATAATATTACTCGTATGATTCCAGAGCAATCCTTATGGAAAATTTGCCATGACGTGATAGCGGGATTATCACATATCCATTCTCATAACTTGATACATAATGATATTAAGCCTTCCAATATATTTTTTGCATCACACGGTCGATTGGGCTGTATATGTAAAATTGGCGACTTTGGACTGGCAGTTGATTTTAATAGTGCTGAGGATGGTCATGAGGGCGACACCAAATACATGCCACAGGAATTGCTTTCTACCAGCAAAAAAATTCCAAGTGCAGATATTTTTAGCTTTGGTGTAACGCTCTATGAATTAGCAGCCAGCAATAATTTTATTCTTCCATCTGAGGGGCCTAAGTGGCATTCGATTCGAAGCGGTAAACATGCATTGGAAATTCCAGATGATAGAAGTCAAATCCTTGCAGAATTGATCCGAAACATGATACAACCAGATCCATCAAAGCGACACAGAGCAATTGACATTTTACATAAAGTCCCAAAAATAAAGGAATCTGGGAATACATATGATACATTTCTCTCTGATTATGTTCGAGATGTTCATGCATTTGATCTAGAACGCGAACGAGAGCTCATTGCAACGCAAAGGGAAGCAAGCTTAAGGTAAGAATTGTTTTCCATCTTTAATTGGATTTGAGATGATTTTTGATCCCATCATTATGTCTCATTTTTCGCTTTTTGTAAAAAGTCGTTCAACTCCAACTGCTGGTGGTTTTCTTCAATCAATGGATCGATCATGGCATACGCGAACACCTACAACTGAATCTTCTTTCTTCAGTAGATCTCATTCTTGATTGATCGGCCTCTCTCTCTCATTTTTATTTCCTGGGAGATTCTGTTTTTATATTTGTGTAATACTTTCATCAAATACTTTTGATTCCTAATATAAATAATATAGATACATTTTGTAAATATCCTGATCAAATCAAATCATTACGCGATTATTTTATTTTAGATATGTGCAAAAGTAGATAGTTTCTTTAAGTGTGTAAATCATTATCTACTCAAAATATATAGCCAAGATAAATTCAAAGGTGTGAGATAATTTGCTGTCATTTGAATACCGGAGAGAGTATATCAAAAGCTTGCACAAATATGAATCAAAATTCTTTTACTTCACATCTCGCAAAAAATTTGTGTTCATTGAATCAAAATCGTAATTTCATTGCAGTAAGTAATTTGTTCACAAATACATTTGAATGAGAATATGTATGATATTGACTGGGAACCAATCCAAGATGCATACTTCAACGAAGAAATCATTTGTTATCCTATAACAACGTCAATAATAAAATATGCTTGAATGACACCGATCAGTATGGCAAGATTTCCTTTCATTTCATTTAATAATCCCTATCACATTCCCATATTTCTACAAGTAATTCAACAGCAGCGCTTAACCTCATGCGTCCAGGTAGCTCGTATGTTCGTTGGATTTGAGAAAGCCCAAGTATCACTTCATCCCCATTGACAGGCGGAGGTGGAGAAGGACGAGAGGAAACCGTCTGCGCTCTCCACTTTTTTCGACTTTCTTTCCACATTGAAAGACCATAATTTTGAAAGTCACGGGTCGCAGAAGAGAGCTGGGAAGATGTAGAATTAGAAGAATCTGTTGTACATGAATCTGCGTTTTTTTTAGACGTAGACAAAGAAGACATTGGACAAAAAATACTTGACTTTTTTGTGTTTAATTCGGGTGGGTCTTTGAGTACCCACCAGTCTGATTCTGATGGAGGTCCTGCTGATTTGCGTATATTTTCTTTTGATAAGTTCGAAGAAAAGAAGATGAACAAAAAGAAGAAGTCTAATATTGGTAATCAATCAATGCAAATGCTTACCAATTCTCCATTGATCTGACTGAGACGCCTCGCTGCTTTGTAAACGCTCATTTTCGTATTTCTCAATATCTCGTGAACTGCGACGTTTTCTTGAAAATCGTCTCCCGCTTGAAGATGAATTTTTCATTGAAAGAAGCTCGCTGGGTACTCTCATGGAACCGAAAATAAAAACAATATGAAGATAATTGATGCTAGAAGTCAATCGAAAACGGCGCTCCTCTGGGAGTACAAATGATCTTGTATAGACTTGCACCACTTTGACAAAGAAAGTCACAGCAAGATATCCAAATTTCATTTAAGATTTCATTTTGATTAACTGTTGCTACCCTAAGTAATTAAATTTTACAAGTTTAATACCAGAATGTATCTAAGAGAGATTCCAATAATTAGGAGTTCTTAGATTAAAATATCTCCGTTGGTAATAAATGATTAGAGAGAGATGCTATTCAATCATTTTCATAGATAATAGCACGCTCTATAATCAGGGTATATATTATGCATGTGTAGAATATAAAATTATTACTTTCGTGAACGTGGACATAAACACCCATTGAAGAAGGCCATATCAATTGATTAAGCAGCAATATTTCGTCCTAAATATATAAACCAAAAACCAAATTGATGATCAAGTCTTATTATTTCAGGATAATTACGTGATTCTTTTCACATTTTGGACAAAATCTCCTTCAAATGGCCACATAATAAAGAATATTGTATAATAAAATACCTGAAGTAATCATCATCAGCTCGAGTGCAAATCAATTTTGAATCCTCGAATAGTCCTGATCTTATGATTTGTATGATGGGTGAAATTTGCTCTTAAAAGAAGTTTATCAGAGAAAAATACAACAATCAGTTCGAGTCTTATGAGGAAAGTAACATCGTAATATACTTGCTGCTGAAGGTCGAGCATCTTTTTGTACCTCCAATTAATCCTCAACCTGGCTTGGCAGCTACAACTTGATACGAACTGTTCATGTTGACTTTAGTAGTCAATCTATATGCGATGAACCATCTATGTGTTTTAAAAACAGACTGACTTTAATGATATAACAGTTCATTCACTAGTAGCAGAAACAAAAGAGTAAATTGGAAAACTTTGTTTAAGAATTTTCTTAATATATTAAGAAAGTTATCACATTACTCTTTGGGCATGGAGATTATTTGATTTATATTTGGCACTGATCGAATACTTCATGATATATCAATTAAGGATAAAACGTTTATTTGTATCACTTATGTTTCTGCATGAAGTTCCTCTCTACAAGAAGACTTAAATTGATTTGTTTCTTTACGCTTTGTTTTAAAAAATGAACCTTTGCACAGCTACATTATTTTATTTTTCTTCAGGAGCCCTAGTGTTTGATTTAAATCGATTTTTATTTGTGTGAGTTCGAAAATCGTGATTTCTGGATACCCATCAACTGCTGAAAAAACAAAGATTCTCAACGATGTTTTTATTGAGTTCATTTTTGAGAAATGCATGTCTTCAAATTAATTTTAGAAGACTGCATTTGACTATTTTTAATCCTTTCACTGGGTCTATGAGTATTTGCTATCACATGAATTGTTTCATGATCAATATTAATATGCTCGGGTTTCAATGCTTGGCAAAAGGTATTAAGTCAAATTTTTAGCAATTTATTAATTAGCTTATCTTCATCTTGAACTTATTCCTTAATGACTAAATTGTGTCTGCATGCTGGATTTCAAGGGTCGGAATCGCATTTAAGGGCTATTACATTTTCTCTTAATGAAAACGAGACTAGAATTTTATTTTTTCAAAGCAATTAACACAGTCAACTTATTACGCGGACAAATGTATTACGAAAAACGTACTTTTAAAAATGGTCAAACTTGGATAATCTCATTATCTTCTATTTGA
>Ga0209092_10003437_pt1 | contig 13742 bp, 9 predicted proteins | sample FraStrMetagenome_FD_187446 | JGI IMG/M metagenome (GOLD analysis project Ga0209092, IMG submission 187446) | Marine eukaryotic phytoplankton communities from Arctic Ocean - Fram Strait ARC3M Metagenome (SPAdes) (version 2) | ecosystem: Environmental > Aquatic > Marine > Oceanic | place: Fram...
CCGAACCTATTTTGAAGTGTTGAATTTCGTCACGTCTTGTTTGTCTAATTTTCTTGGCCCGCTCTTTATTCCGCTTAATCCTTTCGCGCTGCTCTGGCGTTATTGGATGAACTACTTGTCCCTCGCTTGCAACCCTTGTTGCGGTCTTGCATGACGTTGCAGTTGGCTTTTCTAAACCTTGTCCCTTGCTTGTAGCCCTTGTGGTGGTCTTGCATGACGTCGCAGCTGGCTTTTCGGTTACCTTGCTTGTGTCACGCTGGTCCACTCTTTGTTGTGTTGTAGGCACCCTCACTTTCGTGTCTGAATCCTTGTGTCCCTCACATGTAGGACCATAGCTAGCTCCAGTGGGGTCCTCGCATTTCCAGTGTTTCCAACAACTGATCTGCCCATCTGTGTCTGGCCCGTCCCATTTTATCATCCAATCGCCTAACAGAATTCCTCTACCGCATTTTCTTCCGCAACACTGCGGCATTTGAGCGCGGTTTCGTCTCCAATTGCCCATATCAGAGCCTCGTGTTGTGTTTCCCTGAATGTTGCTTTCTCCTACTCTGCATGCCCTCGCCCTTTCTGAACCCTTTGGTTTGGGCACACCTGGCAATGGTTTTATGCAATTCTTCTCTGCTGTGTAGCCTCGAATGTATTCATCAGCCTGGTCGTCCTCAAACTCTTCACTATCAATGCCTATCCCTTTGCTGTACCCAGACGAAATCAGTCCGACTTCCTTCTTTTTCTTCACATAACCAACTTCCGTCAGCACCCAAGGATCATCTACAGAGGACTCCCTCTGAATGTTATCAAAGTTTAGCCTACGAGGTACTGGCTTGGATCCATGTACTGCTGTCGTTGGGCAAACCGACCCTCCGTGTTTCATAACAGCTCCTTCTTTTTTGCCCTCGCTAATGCCATCTCTCCCTCGTTGTCCACTGAAACAATCACTCATTGTACTGTAGATCTGTCCTTTCCCTTGTGGACTATTTAATAATTTGCCCGGTGTTATTAGTGGTCCTCCTGCTGTTTCTTTGTCGCCTCTCATTTTTGTGCCGGCATTACTCCCATCGAATTCATCCTTTGGCGTTGTTTCCATTGTTCCTCTCAGCTTCTTACTAGTTCTCTCAACTCCAAAGTCCGCAAGCACGAACCGCTTAGGTCTGTCGTTACACCTAGGAATTCCCCAGTGTGGGTGCACATTATAATCTATCGTGTCATTCATCTCTGGACATGATACGCCTGGACTAGTGATCCCAATATCTTCAGCACCGTTCCTCTTACTGCCTTGAGGCATGTCATAATCTTCGTCTTGGTCCAAATCGCCTGCTATCGAAACGCTTTCGTTCGAACTGCCATCTTCACTTGAGTATAAATACTTCAAACTATCCATGTTTTGAATTCCTTGTTCTTCTTGTCGGATATTTGTGTTGACGCAAATTAGAAATTATGACCTTTCTCAGATGCTATTTTTATTTGTGCTTGTGTGTGGTGCCCCTGCCGAGAGGTGTTCTCCGTTTTACTCTCTCATGATTTTTTGGCTTAAAGGTCCAAATCATGTTCTCTTTATGTCATTTTCTTCATCCATGTCCTTTCGTAAGATTGACACCCATTCACAGTTCGTCTGATATGAGCGACCGCCATCACATTTTTTCTTAATGTCATGGTTTCCTACGATCGCATGTAGCCCATACCATATCATCAGCCCCCTTGATATGTGTGAACGCCCACACATGCGTAACGAAATAATTAGAATCAAGTGTAATCAGATGACACCGAAATACGGCTGCTATGGGGTGATTGAAACGAATGGCATACGCGATGCTCTGCTTATGCTCACGTCGAATAATGCTGCTACGTAGGTAGCTAAAGGGATCGCGCATGCAATATGTAATGCTCGAGGCCAATAGTAATCAACTTACAAAACTTTACTGATTTTGATTGGTATATAGTCGCGCTGTATATATATATTTACGTACTTATACCATAATGTTACAATTGATTAGCTCTAACAAACATCCACACATTGCGCACGAAGCAAGATCAACAAGTCGTATGTACGACCATTTAATCTCAGTTTGCTTTATGTCGTCTAAGTGGTTCTATTCACACTTACTTTGGGCATTATGTCACTCTCTCATCGTTGCTGTCCCTTGCGCCTCCCTCGGTTAACAACCAAATATGCATGTGTCGCATGGTCGCGACACATGCGGCCTGTTTCATATTTTCGTTCGACTCTCTGCAGTGTACTAACTCTTACTGCCTCATAAATCTGAACCATCGCTCTCTCCGGACGATCATAAAAACTCCCCTCCATACTCTCATCATCGATTTCTCCTACCACCGACACTAAATCTCCCAACGCTATGTCCAGAGTTACATGCCCAGCCGACCCGGGAGAACTTCGTTTCCTTGGAGAATCTGCGTCCATTCCACAGGGCGTTGCGAGTTATGTGTCTCTCAAGGAATTAGAAGAATCTGAACCTATTAGTACTGCATTGAGTATTTTATTGGCCCAGGTTATCACTTATAGGAAGACCGGTACCAAACCCAATGATAAATCGCTATATTCCCGTGTGTCCCAATCGACTAAACAAAGCAACAATTTTGATAGGACAATGACCTTGATGTGCCTTAAATCTCCTCCTGGGTCCAACACCATGATTGTTACTCTTGATGGACGTAAATCTGATGAAGTGTTTAGTCAATGCCTTTCAGCACGTGATAGTAAAGATGGGTTTGGCCCTGGTGCTATAGTTGCCATTCGTGGTCCGGAGATGATCAGTACCTACTTTGGAGAAAAATCAGGCCTTCCTGTTCTTCAATTTACTGGTGGAATGAAGCTTGTAAATAAGGCTGTTTCTCGAATTACCTTTTCTACGATTCCCAGTTCCAGTACAGTCAAAAGAATGCACGCCTTCTTTTACGAGGGTGTTAAGGTCACGTTGAGGCAGATGAACATGGCCATGACCAATTGCTGTGGAAATCTCTGTGATAGCATCGACATGAAAAGTTCGGATGGCACTTGGAAATCATCATGCCCATGTTTTGTTGTTTCAAAGGGTATTGGCTCAATTGTATTCGACCTCAATTTCAGTGTCGAAACTCCTCAGGGCGCCTCCTTTGAAGTCTTGCGGTTCACAAGCCGTAGCTTTACCGGACTCTTGACCCGGAACGGTTTTCCCAGTTCAATTAATGTTGAACAGATTGAAAAGGCTGGAGCTGACTATCTCATATACAGCCAGCTCGAACAGAGAATTCAGAATATCAATGATAATGGCGGGTTCGACATCCTTGGCTGGATTCGCATCGGTTTGAAAAATGACGTCTCCTCCGCTGAGGGCCTGAAGGTCCGGTCCTCAGACATGGTTCGCCATGTTACCAGGATGCGGGCTCATAATGCACTGCCATTTTCCACTAATAAGCTCATCAATGTAGAGGAAATCCTTACTGAAGCTACGCGTCCAACTCTTCCTGTCGCATCTGCTAAAACGGCTGACAAATCAAACCTCGATGATACCTCCAAGCAGCCATCTCTTCCTGCCGCATCTGCTGAAAGGGCTGGCAAATCAAACCTCGATGATGACTCCAAGGAGACAGCAGAATTTGTCTAATGTTCTATCATTCAGTCGGATAGCGTAGGAGAACTAGGAGTTTTGCGAAGGATCTGGAATCCACTCTTGACGGTCGGAGCTGGTCTGTATCTGTTGGCGTAGACACCCACATAGGAGTATTCTACGGCAAACTGATCGCGATTGGGCGATGGGCAAACTGATCGCAATCGTGTGCTGGCGTTGGCGTTGGCTGGCGAACTGACCGCAACCAGGTTCGGTAGATAATGACGGGCTTTTTATGGGGTAGTAACTATTATTATTTTAACTTCCACGTGTCATAAATATTGCTACTGAGATTGGTTAATATCTTAAATATGCAACACGTGCGTTTGTGAATTTCCTAGGTGGGAGCTTTCACTTTTTGGGAAATTTTCTCTCAACCTGGTTGCCGGCCATCACAAGTAACCAGCCGGCATCTCTCTCCAGAGCTACAGTACCTACAATACATCCGGTGGCACCTCTCTCCCTCTCTAGAGAAATCCTTGCTATTGTTTTATCTGATTGCTCTTCACTTCACCCTTGCCTCGTCAATAATGACCGACGCTCCAGCAAATCCTCTTACCCCCAAGGCGGAGGCCCTTATTCTCTATCAGCTAGCCGGTCTTGACGGTCCATTCCCTGATCCGGAAGTCCGTGATGATGGTCCTTCTCACAGACCTCTTTTTACATGCATTGTTACTAGCCAGTTAAATGGCGAATCATATCCCAGTGGAACGTTTACTGAAGGATCAATAATTCCGCTTCTCATTGACGCTGCAGGTGTAGTTTGGTATGCAAAAAAGAAACATTCGGTAGATGCAGCTTTTGCACGTTTATTGGACGCTTACTACTATCGTCGTCTTCTCGTGCCTGACCTTGGAAGAGATGAAATCAGGACAACACGAAGATGCCTTGAAAGTCCCACTTTGCTACCACAACATGGGAACATTAAATTTCCTTTAAAAGTTGGCACTCCAATTCCCGGATATATATCCCCGCACACTGGACTAGAAGCATATTGGCGTGATTTCATATTCCAATTCAAGGAAAACTATGGCGTACAAAAGTTCTCTCACTCGATCTTACCACGTGCAGCGCTGATCTCTGCTGCAATAATCAATTCTCCAAGCAGTCTTGCCCACATACTTAAAAGTGGAAGTCTCGAGCTCACAACTAAACGAAACACTGACAGTTTTGATCTGGTTGAAGACGCCAAGGTTTTGTTTAAGTATACCGAAAAATTGAAAAAATGTAATTATATTGCTGTGGATATGGAAATGGACAATGATAAAGCCGTGACAGTCATATCGATGACTTTTCCTGAAGCCGATCATCTGACTACAATTGTAGTCGATTGTATCAAGCTTGGCAACACAACATCTTTACACCTTCGTTCCATTTTATCGGACCCACAGATTCTGAAAATTGTCCATTCATGCGGATCACTGGATGCGAGCAGTCTATTTCATTCGTTAGGCATGTTCATGTGTAATGTTGTTGACACACAGATAATGTATGGGAAATTGAACCCTGGTACCGCAAAAATTGGCTTGATAAAGCTCTTACAAGAGACGTTTGAAGAGGATGGAGATCAACTTAAAATCATTCAAGAGCATGCTGCATTGAAAAACGTCTATCAAAATTTAGAATGGCACAAACGACCTTTGCAGCCCGAACAAAAGAAATACGCAGCTCTTGATACAATGCACCTTCCGTCAGCTCTTTGCTGGCTTGGTAAGCAACTTACCCTTACTGGCCCTGATTGCACAGGTGATATCATTTTAAATGATATTTACCTCTCGAGCCACGCTGAGGTTGCGAAGCTCACTTTGAAAGATAAAAAATCATATCCATTCGAATGCTCCTCCCTCTACCGTGCTGTCCAATACAATATGCTGGTAGGTAATGGCATTGGGTCGGATGTTGATGAGGCTAAGTTTCGAATTCTTCGAGAAATTCTTAACTGGAGGTACATGGTTTCTTCCTTGGTTTCTGCTGCCGAACATAAATTGATTGGACATGACATAATCACGGCTACTGTTATTCAGTACAGTGATGTACAACTTTTCAAACTTCTGGATGATCTTTATGCCCTTATGAAATGACTCATCATGGTTCACAGTAACATAAGCGCAATTATTAGTGATTAGTTTTGTTTTGGAAATACTATCTTTCCCGTATCTCCAAATGAATAGCCTTTTGAAAGATCAGTAACTGCATCCTCTCAAACATCATAGCCAGCTATCGATATCCATGTCGTCCCCATTACCTACATTATCTGTGTCGTCAGTATCGTCGGTTTCCTTTTCATCTCTCATTGCGCTATGATCTCTCTTCCTCTTTTTTACTTGTGGAGGTTCTGAACCAGGTCCGTCATTCTGCTTGTCGCCTTTTCGAGGGCATAGCGGCGTTCAGCTAATACAACATAGTTGATCTTTCTGTGTTGCAAATTTTGGTTGTCAGTGTTGTGTTCGTTTACCACCCTCCTACCATTCTCTATGTACTGCTCAATACAAGCCATCCCTGACACGACCGATCTCGTGTTCATTACTTGCCATTTTCCCTCCAAGCCCATTCTCTCGGCATTTGATAATGATGCCATATTGGTCATGTAGCTCAAAACAGCCCATGGCAAGAATTCAGGATTTGCTCCTGTTCCAATGGATCCACGTCCCCTGTTGTGTTGAGTCAGCCTGAACGCCAAATTTTTTGTTGTACCGACATATACCCGTTCGGGAGCAGGCGTTGACACAAGCAGATACACGAATCCACTATTGCTACAAGGGATGAATTGATCACAAACTCGCCATGGAAATGTATCTGCAATGTCAATGACGCCTATTGCCTCTGGGTGTTCATTCCCTTTCAACGTTATTGCCAGACTGTCAACAATCGACTCTGTCAGCGCAGTCCACTGTGTTGTTTGACAAAGAGTATTCCATAGTCTCTCTGCTGCGGGGCGTTTCTCGCCGACGAATGTGATGTGGCGGTGATGAATATTTCGTGAAAGCTCCACCACTACCTGTTAATTCCAACATTGGAAAGTGATTAGCAAAGTGTAGTCTTTATGCATCTCCTCCGCCGTTTAAAATGCCTCACCTGACCCCTCTCCCAAGGATAGTATTCCTCAGTTATCTGTTATAAATCCGAACCACTTGTTTGAGAATAAGCGAATTAAAAAGTATATTTAATTAAAGCAATAGTTGATTCACCTCGATAGCACAGGGCCTATGTAACGTATTTCCCATTTGCTTATTTACCTGTGATAAAATTGTTGGCAGTAATTATGGCTTGAATGATATAACGATATGCACTGATCAATATAAAGAGATATGCAGTCATTTTATCTGCCTGCCTGATTATTGATGCAATGCTGTCTTTGTGAGTGGTCAGCCAATCCCTCGATCCTGGTATCGCTTGGGCCTTGTCCGTTATGTCAGTCGAATCACTCACCGTTGATGCGGTCACATGATTGATGGTATACTGATCTCGACACGCGGAGACATAAGCTCGTGTGACCATTCTTTGCTTACAAAAATCCACCTTTACTTCTATCCATTTGTTGTCCAATAAAGTTTCCCTCGAAGGTGGGTTAGAATAGTCCAGCGAGCGCTCTAATGTAGAATTAGCAACGGGTGGCTTCCACAACATCAATGGGACCTTGTTTTGTACATCTGCGAGGCAAGGTACATCTATCATTGTCAATACTTCAGATTGGGAGTAATCTTTCCCTTTGTTGGTTGTAGATACGAACTGACATGTTGGGTAGAAGAGTAATGTACGTGGTTCCCTAACCTTCTGATTCAACATCTTTACGACCTCTTCAGATTGTGTTTCTAGCATGCATCCAAGTGAGCCTTGTGTCTTCTTCATATCTCTTGATACGCTCACCGTAAAATTAACCCCATCTCGATGCAATCTAATCTTCATATCATCTACAAAGTTCACTAATGCTTCACTTACTGATTTTTTCCGATGATATAGTCTAATTGTCTCAGAGGTAATGGATGAGTCGCAAAATGTGTTTACGAAGTTGAAATTCTCAGTAATCAAATTAATGAACCTATTCTTCAGTGCACCATTCTTCCTCAGCTCGAAAGGACTGGTTCGTGTGATCTTTTGCACTTCCTAACAATAGTGTTATGAATATGCAACAGTTATTTGAAGAGGTTCGCCCAACAAATAGTATAAGGTGAGGCTTACCAATAATATTGGATCGTTTGCAGCTCTGACTGAATGCTCAAGTTGCACAAGTGTAAAGTCAGTTAGTATATGCGTAGATAATAGGAAAGGCAGTCCTTCAATTGCTCCTAGTTGGTGGTGGTCAAAAGTACCCAATATTAATACACCCCCAAAAGGCAACGCGCTGTTACGCGCATGTCTCAGTATAATATCGATCAATGCAAATTGTTGAGCACTCAACTGACCGCACTCATCGAGTAGAAGAACATCCATAGTCAAGATTAAGTGCAAGAAGATAATGTTGGATACCCTATCAAGCTTTGAACATGCAAGCTTATATTGGAGAGGTCATGATTCAATCAGTTATGGCATGAACAGAGAATACACTGTACCATCAACGCACTACTCACTTCTGCAAGCCGAAACAGATTCGCAACCTTCCCTACCTCCCATTGGAATAGCCTATGCAAATGGTACCCTCCCATTGCGATTGACCTTACTGCCATGAGGCTAGTTGACATGACTCTAAGCCCTTTTGTCATTGCATATAGTCCCTCGGCTTGAAGTACAAAGGTTTTTCCTGCTCCTGGTGATCCATTTGTCAAGACTCCTTTTGTGTAATCTTGGTTTTGAAACTGCTTGCAGTACTTGTTAACAGCGTTGATACCCACTGTTAACGCCATTTTCTGCTCAGCATATGACTCATCTGATTGATTGCCTTCGAATTGCTTTATTGACAATGGATCCCAATCATAAACCTTTGCCTTGGTTGCAGTTAGAACGTCATCTTTTGTTGGCAGCCCTTCTATGTCCTTCATGTTTTCCAAAATTGAATCCAGCTGACACTCAGTTCTTTCTTTCCACTCATTGTCTAGTGCTTTTGTTTTCTCATTGAATAACTCAGTTAATATACTAGGCGGCATATCTGTTATGGGGATAGCATTGCGAAGTAGCACTGCATCTATAAGTTGACTTGTCTTTGAGATGAAGTCCTCCATCTGATTCATAGAAACAGGCTGCAATGGTAAGATTTCCTCTATTACTCTCTTCTTGAGAATATTCGCATACGTCTTCATCATATCGAGACTATCCAAATCTTCGTTGGGTATGAGCTTTGCCTTTACGAAACTCATTTTCATTGAACCGGCCGATCTCAAGTCTAATTCTGTTACATATTCTCCCAGCACCAGCATTATATGGAGCAAGAAGTGCGTAGACCGATTTGGGCTTATTCTTGAGAAGACAACAATGGGCAATTTTTCATCCTCCCCGTTTCTATTCCTCGCATTCCATATGAAATCATCACTCATCTCATTTGATCCAATACAGTTCAAGAGGTGGCACCTCAATGTCCAAGAGTGGAGTTGGACATCGGCCTCCTCAATGCTTTCCAATTTTTTCCTTACCAGACTAAGTGCCTGTTTTCTCAAGTAAACTCTTCGACCAACACCGTCAATCCAAAGGCATTGTGTAACATCTAACTTTAGACCTCGTGATATATCCTTGCCTTTCATTACTTTGTCTGACACACGAAACCACTCATAGTATTCCCTCAGTCGGGGACACAGCTCGACAAGCTCAACTGGTCTAATTCCAAACGCTGTAACCTTATCATATAATCCTGAACTAATGTCTTGGAGTGTAAGTCTTTGGGTATCGCTGAAGTGCCTGCTTGCAGGCAGCACCTTTTCCCTCAAAGAGCATGACTCTGTAACAATTGACGCTACGTCAGCAGCCTCTGTTCTCCTTTTTCCATTTGCCATGAGGTTGCCTTTTTGATCAAGTTTTATGCATTTCCTTGCTCGATATTCAAAAGGACGAGTCTCGATCGGTTCGAAGGTCAAAGTAGTGTGTACATCACAGTGACCCAAGAGCTGGTGAAGCATCTGAGGCATCCCCATGTAACGACCCTGAGGCTTGTTTCGTTGTCTTGTCTTTGCAAAAGCCTTCTTCTCGTTAATGGCTGAACTTGTAATTTTGCTGTTATGGATGAACTGCCTCTCTGCCCTTAGCGCCACACCGGTTTGGGAGTCTGCCCATATTATGCAACGATTGCCCTTATCGAACCTTCATCATTAATTTTGCAGGTTAGAGTTTCAAAAGTATACATCTTTCATGAGTGAATTCCTTTCACTTGCACAGACGATAGACAAACAAATCATATGGGAAACAAAGAAACTCACTTAATTATGTACTTCAGATTGATTATTGTGCATGTCAGTTGTTGAAAGTGTATTAATTCAGTAAAATAGTAGAGAGATAATTCGTACCTTGACAACATATCTAGTGACTCCATTTGTTCCCGTTATCACCTGCATGTTTTGCATAGACCTGGTAAATGCAAAATGCTCGCCCATTACAGGAGACATGTTCTCCCTTGCGCCGGGGTGGACCACTCCAATATGACGTTTTGGTTCTAACATTCTATGACGGAAGGTGCCCTTCACTTCCCCTGGTTCGGGCGGCGAATAAAGATTAACGTCCTGCAGGTTGTCCAGGACTGGATCAGTAAAGGTGAAAGGTAGGTCTTGAAATTCGTCCTTCAACGGAGTCTTACTATCAAAAACCGGGTGCAGTTTCCGGCAAACGTAGTCGAATTCAAAAATTCCAGTGTGATCTTTCCGTCTCAAACACCGATCATTATGCACTGTATGCGAGAGAACTTTATGTGCGGTCGCCTTGCAAGTTGCCCAGTCATTTCGGTCTTTGAATAGGCCATTATCTATGAAGCTGTTAATTTCATCTGGCTTTACAATGTCACCAACACAGTTAGCTTGTAAAGAACAGACAAACTGCTTGAACTCAAGGTCGTTCATAGTTCCTTTGTGCAGTCCTATTAATCCATGTATATGGCTCAAATTTCCGGAACAATCCTGGTACTCATCCCTAAAGAAGGCGATGGAAACTTTCCCCATCTTTGTTGAGGTGGAATATATTATAAATTGAATCCACAACTTCCTCACTTCCAACCAACACCTAGTCAACGTATGGGTATAAGCCATCTCAAATGAATCCTCGTAGTCCTTCTTGTGTGTGCTCGGATAGCCGTGGTAATACCTCAAGTCGGTGGTCCACCCTTTTGTTTCCTTCCATATGTGCAAATGACATAAGCCTGGATGGTCTTTCTGATTTGGTGTGTAAGTTAGAAAGAGATCCATACCATGCTTTTCTGCAGCTGCTGCCAGGTTCATGGCACCTTGTCCGGAATCCAAACTCTCAGTGAGGCCAGACTGGTCTCCCTCACCCAAAGTCAGGCCTGAAGTTGTAGTTGTACTAACCCTGAATCCATTCCTCATGGCTAGCCTTGAATCAATAAGCGATGAGGCTGCATTAGCTTGCATAGAATATAAATGCATGAGAAAATGATCGTCGGTTGATGTTGATGATACTGCACTAGTGCTATACATTCTTGCCTGATCCAGGGTCGATGCAAAACCATCTGGATTGGCTTCGTTCCTAAAACAACTAATGGGCGGACATCCCAGGGTTGCAGAAGGCTCAAACCTAGAATTGCACCAGAAGTGTTTTGTGAAGAACATTGCATGGAAGTAGAGTATGGGTATTGAGCAACCATAAATGGTTGAAACAAGTTTCTGCACGAATCCCTGCTGAACCCTAGATCCCTTTACCGCCTTGTTGAACCTGGTGCATAATCTACCTGCTTGGTTAAATAAAACATGCATAGGTACGCTAATGTTGCCTAGTCCTGTGTTCCCCTGTTGCCTCGGCAGCATTGGGACCTCCTGTTCTGCTCCATTCACTCGAGGAATATCATCGTTTGCGCTGGGGTATTCATTTATGTCACTTATGTCATCCACAAGTGTGGGATCAGCATTATCGTAATCTGCATTGGTAACCTACAAGAATATTAAAATTAGGAACATTCAATACGGGTTCAGGTTGCACAAAAATATGGACTTGCACTTACGTATCTATCCAGCAATGCATAGTTTGAACCATCATGACGCCCTGCTGCAGAGAGGCGTGTTCTATCTTCTATAACTCGTTTCTTGGGCAAATTCTTGATTTTATCTAATTGACAATCCACTTCAGGATGTTGATGAATCAAATCCGACTGTTTCTTACAGCTCTTGAGGTGATCATTAACGTCCTTCGAGATCATCACATTTTCAGCATCATGATGTAGGTCATCAGTGTCATCATAATACCCATTCGGAACTCCAATGAAGTTAATAGTCCGAGGGGTACCATCTTCAGCCTCTTTATTCTCTGGAATGGGGAATAACTCATTAAATTTCAGTCTGTCCAATTCATTGTTACTTTGCCTGTTGGAAATTTGGCATGAGGCGTCATCGCATGCTTCGTCATCATTAAAGGTTTCTATAGGATTGATGTGACCTTCATTCGATTCTAGGACCATGTCATTCTCTTCTAAGAGTTCTCTGTCATGATTGCGACAAGTATCATCGAACAAATTCAACTCATCGTAGAGATCATTTTTGTCTAGTTCGTCAACGTGTAGGTTTTCATCCCCATCGTCGTTGCATCCTTTGTCATAATCCTTATCGTCGGAAATACCATAGTCATATTCATTTGACTCTAGATGACACTCATCTGTGTCATGACTGTCACCACAGTCACCTTCATTGTTCGCTTCAGTAGCATCAGCCGCCTTAGCTATTTCAATATCAGATGCATTTCCACTGTTGTCATGACAGTATATATGACCATCCTGGCTAGGTGCTTCTGCCACAATTTCAGAGGTTGGTGCTATGACATGAGGTTTTTGACTGGCTGATTTCGACTCCAGGCATTTGAAGCACAACCTAGTCTTGCAGTCCTTCACGGGACACATGTAATTTTCGTTCTTATTGCATGACACTGACATGCACTTCCTGCGATCTTGATCCATCATTCCCGACACGATTAAAGGGTTTCGTCGGCCATTGCAGTTGCAAAAAACTGTGCACTGTCCACCAATACTACGATGTAAATCCAATTTGTAATCCTCTACCTCAATCTCTTCCTGCCTTACAAACACGACAACATAGAACGTTGCTTTTGAAGATAGATTGGGGTACGAATCATTCTCACCAGTAGAAGTGCTAACCTTTGTCATGATGTTTTTTGCCTTTGCCGATCGCTCCTGGTACCACCAATTCCTGAAGCCATGTTTCCCTCCACCATGTCTGCAATGTCGAGTTCCGCTAAACTTCCACTTGGTTTTGGGCTTGTCATGCTGGTGCTCGTTATAGTGATCCAAGTCCACAGTCATTGATAAAATTACCCTGGCCTCAAAAGTGTTTCTTGCAACAGCTTCATCACCAAAGGTGAATTGGGCTATTCCTGTCGGCTTTGACTTTGTGACACTGATAACAATGTCTTTTCCTTCCAAACGTTTATAGTTCAAATGGCCAAGAGAGTTCACAACCTTCACATTGGGGAACAATTTATTGTCAAAAATGCACTTCAAGTACTGTTTACCAAAACCAAAATATTCATCAACTGTAGAATTGCAGTCCTTCAGGTTATTTGGGAGATACTGATTGATAACATTGCAAAGTTGACCCTGGGTCATACTTGGTAAAAATGGAGAGTTCTTTACTCTTAAACCATTGCAATGCTTCATAATCTTGTGATGGATGTAGGTTAGCAAATGACCCGAAGGAGTTTTGAAACTGTGCCCCACTTTGCATTGATCGAGAATGCAATATAGTTCCTTTGATGAACTGATAAGACTCAACAACGCCCATGACAGCATAGTCGTATTTGTCCATTTCTTTGGGGCAATGTTGACAGCCTTCATGGGCCATCCATAGAGAGTTGGATCTTCCACTTGCATATTATAGATAGAGGCGCACCACGAACGATTCAGTAGTATTTTGACATTTGTCGTTTGATTGGGGTTATTAACTCCTCTAGTCTTCAATTCAACAAGGACCTTGTGATCTTGTGCAGATGCCTTCTGAAGCGTTATTGCATTGCTTGGAGGAACAAATGTCGTATAATGAGTTAAATCTT